>Ga0315298_1000037_pt1 | contig 241483 bp, 235 predicted proteins | sample WHS_1_MG_FD_203077 | JGI IMG/M metagenome (GOLD analysis project Ga0315298, IMG submission 203077) | Extremophilic microbial mat communities from Washburn Hot Springs, YNP, Wyoming, USA - WHS_1_MG | ecosystem: Environmental > Aquatic > Thermal springs > Hot (42-90C) | place: USA: Wyoming... | reverse complement strand
GAGGAATTTGTCGGTCACGTCCTTGCCCAGCCCCTCCTTGCGGAAGCGCGCGCCGGGAATTTCCAGCAGCTTCTGCTCCAGCAAGGTCACGCCGTCGGCCGCCAAGGTGCGCACCTCGAAGCGGGCCACATCCACATCGTGAATCTTGCCCAGATTGTGGTCGAGCCGCTGCACCTCCACCCAGCGGCCTTGAGGATCGACCATGCGCCAGGACGCCAGGTTGTCGATCGCCGTGCCCCACAGCACGGCCTTTTTGCCGCCCGCGTTCATCGCCACATTGCCGCCCACGCAGGAGGCGTCGGCCGAAGTCGGATCGACCGCGAACACCAGTCCGGCGGCGTCGGCCGCGTCGGAGACGCGCTGCGTCACCACCCCGGCCGGGGTCTGGATGGTGGGCACGGGATGGGCCACGCCGGGCAGTTCGAGGTATTCGACCGTGCCGATGCGGTCGAGCTTTTCGGTGTTGATCACCGCGCTCTTCCACACCAGCGGAATGGCGCCGCCGGTATAGCCGGTGCCGCCTCCGCGCGGGATGATGGTCAGCCCGAGCTCGATGCAGCCTTGCACCAAGCCGGCAATCTCGTCCTCGCTGTCAGGACAGAGCACGACGAAGGGATATTCCACCCGCCAGTCGGTGGCGTCGGTCACGTGCGACACCCGCGCCATGCCGTCGAAGCGGATCGCGCCTTGCGCGCTGTGCCGCCCCAGCACCTTGCGGGCGCGCTGGCGCAGCGCCGCGGCCTCGTCGAACCAGGCGGCGAAGGCGGCCACGGCCCCACGGGCGCGGTCGAGCAACTGACGCACCAAGGCGTCGCGCTGCGCGTCCGAGTTGCCACTGTGCGCGCTGTCGTCGCGGCGGCGGTCGATTTCGCGCAGGCGGTGTTCGAGCGCACCGATCAGCGCGGCACGCCGTTTGCGGCTCTGCAACAAATCGTCCTGCAAAAACGGGTTGCGCTGCACCACCCAGATATCGCCCAGCACTTCGTACAACATGCGCGCCGAACGCCCGGTGCGACGTTCCTGCCGCAACTGGTTGAGCCAGTCCCAGGCTTGCTCGCCGAGCAGGCGCATGACCACTTCGCGGTCGGAGAAGGAAGTGTAGTTGTACGGAATTTCGCGCAGGCGGGGGGCGGCATCGGCCGCGTCTGCGCCCAAGGTGGGCATCAATTCAGGAGCGTGTGAAGCGGGGGCGTTCATCGCAGCGGCGTCCGGCAGGCGGAGCGGGGGAGATAAACCGCCATTGTAGGGAGGCTGTTATTTCCATATGAGAACAACGCTCAGGGCATTTTCGTGACAAATTTCACGCAAGCGCCGATCAGATGGTGCAACACAACAAACTCGGGAAATCCCTCGCTTCTATGCTGCCCGCATGGAAAATCTCAGACTCGCCGAACTGATGAGCGCCCTCAGTCACGCGCTCGACATGACCGAGGGCCAGCCCGAAGGCCACTGCGTGCGCTGCGCCTGGATCGGCATGTCGGTCGGTCGAGAAATCGGCCTGCCCGCTCCGCAGCAATGGGAGCTGTACTACACCCTGCTGCTCAAAGACCTGGGCTGCAGCAGCAATGCCGCGCGCATCTGCGAGCTCTACCTCGCCGACGATCTGCAATTCAAGCGCGACTTCAAGCTGCTCGACGGCAGCCTGCCGCATGTGCTGCGCTTCGTGCTCGATCACACGGGTCTGCGCAGCGGCCTGGCCGAGCGCTTTCGCGCCACGCTCAATATCTTTCGCAATGGCAGTGACATCGCGCAGGAACTCATTCAGACCCGCTGCCAGCGCGGCGCCGACATTGCGCGGCAACTGCGCTTTCCCGAAAACGTCGCCCAAGGCATCCACGGACTGGATGAACATTGGGACGGCAGCGGCAAACCCGAAGGTCTGACAGGCAAGCACATTCCGCTCTACGCCCGGCTGGCCTTGCTGTCGCAGGTGGTCGATGTGTTTTTCACTGCCAGCGGCCCGGCCGAGGCGCGCGAGGAAATCCGCCGTCGGCGAGGCGGCTGGTTCGACCCTGAACTGGTCGATGCCTTTCTCGCCCTCTCGGAGCGCGAAGGCTTCTGGCAGACGCTGCGCGACCCGGATCTCGACCACCAGGTTCTCGCGCTGGAGCCCGCGCAATGCTGCGTGCCGCTGGACGAAGACTATCTCGACGAAATCGCCGCCGCCTTCGGTCAGATTGTCGATGCCAAAAGCCCCTACACCGCCGGACACAGCGCCCGCGTGGCGCTCTATGCTGACCACATCGCCACCCAGCTTGATTTCGCGCCCGAGCGCCGCCGCTGGCTGTACCGCGGCGCACTGCTCCACGACGTGGGCAAGCTCGGCGTGAGCAATGCGATACTCGACAAGGCCGGAAAACTCGACGCGGCCGAATGGCAGGCCGTGCAAATGCATGCCACCTACACCGAGCGCATTCTGGGACGGATCAGCGCCTTCTCCGAGCTGGCCCGCGTGGCCGGCGCGCATCACGAGCGGCTCGACGGCACCGGCTACCCGCGCCGCCTTACCGCGGAACACATTGCTCTGGAAACCCGCATCATCACCACCGCCGACATCTTCGACGCCATTTCCGCCGACCGGCCCTACCGCGGCGCCGTGCCCATCCCGGAAACCCTGCAGATCATGTCCAAGACCGTAGGCACCGCGCTCGACCCCCAGTGTTTCGACGCGTTGTGCAAAGCCGTGGAACTGCTGGAGCGCCCGATACCGGAACCCATGACCCTCGCCGCCTGAAGTACAGCGCTGCTAGGGGAGCACCGCACAGGGAGGCACCGTCTCAGCGCTGGGCTGGCATGGCCACATAAATTTCCACCCGCCGGTTGGCGGCGCGGCCCTGCGCCGTGGCGTTGCTCGCCACCGGGTTTTGCGGGCCCAGTCCCTGGGTGGTGACGCGCTGCGGCGCCACGCCGCGCGACACGAGGAAGTTCTTCACCGTCAGCGCGCGGTTTTCAGAAAGCGGGTAGTTGATCGCGTCGGTTCCCGTGTTGTCGGTGAAACCGAACACCTGCACGGTTTCAGAAGGGTTCTGATTCAGGCCGGTGGCCAAGCTTTCCAGAATGGGATACATGCGCGGGTTGAGCTGCGCGCTGCCCGTGGCAAAGCCTGCATCGGCCGGCACGTTCATCTTCAGGCGATTGTCCTGCGTTTGCGTGACCTGCACGCCCGTCCCCGAGGCCTGCGCCTGAGCCTGCAAGTCCTGCTTCTGCTTCTCCAGATGCTGGTTCCACAAATAGCCGCCCAAAGCGCCCACTGCCGCACCGGCCACAGCGCCAGTTGCGGCGCTCTTGCCGGTGTTGCCGCCCGCCGTCAAAGCGCCGATCACAGCCCCGGCAGCGGCGCCGATGCCCGCACCGGAGGCGGTGGTTTTCTGCGACTCATTCATGTTCGCGCAGCCGCCCAGCGACAGCGCAACGAGGCTGGCGGAGAGAACGACTGCCAGGGTTTTTTGGGACTTCATGAAGGGCTCCTTGTGCCAATGTGAAGAGGTCATGCCTTGTGACAAGTTTAGACGGGTTGGGAGGCGGGTGAGGAACTGTGATGTCGAATTTTCAGTCTATGCTTGGAGCATGACAGGGTAGAAAGTCATCTTATGAACCGCGCCACTCCAACATCCCCATCCCCCGGCCGAAGCGCGTCAGACCATCAACCGCACTGGACGCTGGACTGGATCGATTACCCGCGTATCCGCACCGAGTCGGTTCACGACAACGTCGAACTGTTCTATCTGCTGGCCAGCGCTTCTTTTGTCGAATCGGGCTCGGAAACCTACACCCGTAATCTGGTCGAACATTTCGACGCTTATCCCGCTATTTCCGACTGGCTGCAGCATCGGTGGGAACCGGAGGAACTGCAGCACGGCCGCGCGCTCAAGACCTATGTGCAGACCGTCTGGCCCGAGTTCGACTGGGAGGCAGCCTACGCTTCTTTTTTCAGCGAATACTCGCGCCTGTGCACCGTCGAAGAACTTGAAGACGACCGCGCACTGGAACTCGTCGCCCGTTGTGTGGTGGAAACCGGCACGGCCACTTACTACCAGACCCTGCGCGACTTCACTTGCGAGCCGGTTCTCAACGAACTGGCCGAGCACATTCGTGTCGACGAGGTGCAGCACTACAAGCACTTTTACCGCTACTTCAAAGAGATCAACGCCGAGCGCAATTTATCGCGCGCACGCATTCTCGGCGCGCTCAAGCGTCGGCTGTCTGAACTGCGCACCAGCGACTCCGACATCGCGCTGCGTCACGTCTGGCTGTTCCAGCCCCACTTCGATACAGTCGGCGATGTACCTTTCGAGCATATCTGCCAACGTCTGTACCACCATGTGGGCGCGCGGCTTCCGATGGAGCAGGCGGTGAAGATGCTGCTCAAGCCGCTGGCGCTGCCGCACCGTATGGAGCATTTGATCGAGCGGCCTTTGACCCATCTGGCGCGGCGGGTGATGGCCGCGTGAATTCGGGCGCGAAAGCCCGCCGCGAGCTTCGTGGTTTCTCCCGTTGCACAGCAGGTGGATAACGCTCCGGCACATACCCGAGCGCCCTTGTCGGGCAAAGCATTTCGCCCGCTTTCACCCTTCAAAACCACGGCCTATATTGCGATGGTCAAAGCCGCATCAGGCCCGTTCGCAGCAAGTACCGGACGTGCAGCGCGGTCAAGTGGCTCAGATATCCATAACAATCGAGGAGATGCAAGATGCAAAAGTCCCTGCATATCGACCCTGACAAGTGCACGGGTTGCCTGCAATGTGAGATGGCCTGCTCGTATGAAAACTACGGAATTTTCAACACCTCAAAAAGCCGCATCAAGGTGTTCGACTTCCATGAGACTGGCCGCAAGGTGCCCTACACCTGCACCCAGTGCGACGAAGCCTGGTGTCTGCACGCCTGCCCGGTAGAGGCCATCAAGCTCGACGCCGTCACGGGCGCCAAGGTCGTGCTCGAAGATGTTTGCGTGGGCTGCAAGGTCTGCACCATCGCCTGCCCATTCGGCACGGTGAACTATGTGGCCGATACTGGCAAGGTGCAGAAATGCGACTTGTGCGGCGGCGAGCCGGCCTGCGCCGAAGCCTGCCCCACTGGCGCTATCACCTATGTCGATGCCAGCTGGACCGGCTTGTCGCGCATGCAGCAATGGGCCGACAAGCTGGGCAACCAGAACGCCGCAGCCTGACCGCAATCACATTGAGGAGACGACCATGACCTGGGCCGGAAAAATTCTGCGCGTGAACCTCACGCAAGGCACCATCAAGAGCGAGCCGCTGAATAGGCAGTGGGCGCGCGAGTACATCGGCCAGCGCGGGCTGGCGACCAAGTATTTCGTCGAGGAGGTCGACGCCAAGGTCGATCCGCTCTCGCCCGACAACAAGCTGATTTACGCCACCGGGCCGCTCACCGGCACCATGGCGTCCACCGGCGGGCGCTATTCGGTCATCACCAAAGGCGCGCTGACCGGCGCAATCGCCTGCTCCAATTCGGGCGGCTACTTCGGCGCCGAGCTGAAGATGGCGGGCTGGGACATGATCATCGTCGAAGGCAAATCGCCCAAGCCGGTGTATCTCTCCATCGAAAATGACAAGGCCGAACTGCTCGACGCCTCGCCGATCTGGGGCAAGACCGTGTGGGAAACCGAGCCCTGGATCAAGAACCATCACCAAGACCCGCTGATCCGCGTCAGCTCCATCGGCCGTGCGGGTGAAAACGGAGTGATGTATGCGGCCATCGTCAACGATCTGCACCGCGCCGCCGGTCGCTCGGGCGTGGGCACGGTGATGGGTAGCAAGAACCTCAAGGCCATTGCGGTGCGTGGCACCCTGGGCGTGGGCAATGTGCGCGACCCCAAGGCGTTCATGGCTGCGGTCAACGCGGGCAAAAAAGTGCTGCACGACAACGCCGTCACCGGCCAGGGCCTGCCCAAATACGGTACCCAGGTGTTGATGAACGTGATCAACGAAATCGGCGCCCTGCCCACGCGCAACCACCGCGACGTGCAATTCGAAGGCGCGAAAGACATCTCCGGCGAGGCCATGCACGAGCCGCGCAAAACCGATGGCAAGCCCAATCTGGTCACCAACCAGGCGTGCTTTGGCTGCACCATCGCCTGCGGCCGCATCAGCAAGATCGACGAACACCATTTCAGCGTCGAGAACAAGCCGCAGTATTGGGGCGCATCGGGCGGTCTGGAATATGAAGCCGCCTGGGCGCTGGGCTCGGCCAACGGCGTCAACGATCTGGAGGCGCTGACCTACGCCAACTTCCTCTGCAACGAAGACGGCATGGACCCCATCACTTTCGGCGCCACCGTGGGCGCGGTGATGGAGCTGTACGACATGGGCCTGCTGACCAAGGAACAACTCGGCGTGGAAGCGCCTTTCGGCTCGGCCAAGGCGCTGACCTACTTCGCCGAAATCACCGCCCGGGGCGAGGGCTTCGGCAAGGAACTGGCGCTGGGCAGCAAACGCCTGACGGCCAAGTACGGCCACCCGGAACTGAGCATGAGCGTCAAGGGCCAGGAGTTCCCGGCCTACGACTCTCGCGGCATTCAAGGCATGGGCCTGGCCTACGCGACCAGCAACCGCGGCGCCTGCCATCTGCGCGGCTACACGGTGGCTTCGGAAGTGCTGGGCATCCCGGTCAAGACCGACCCGCTGGTGGCCGACGGCAAACCCGAACTGGTCAAGGCGTTTCAGGACGCCACCGCCGTGTTCGACTCTGCCGGTATCTGCCTGTTCACCAGTTTCGCCTGGACGCTGGCCGACGTGCAGCCGCAGCTTGCCGCCGCCTGCCTGGAAGAGTTCACCATGGACGAGTTGAACACCATAGGCGAGCGCATCTGGAACATGGAGCGCGACTACAACAACCGCGCGGGCTTCACCGCCAAGGACGACACCTTGCCGCCGCGTCTGCTCAAAGAGCCCGCCAAGACCGGCCCGGCCAAGGGGCTGACCAACAAGCTGCCCGAGATGCTGCCTCGCTATTACGAGCTGCGCGGCTGGACTCCGGAAGGCACGCTCAAGCCCGAAACCCGCGCGCGGCTCGGGCTTTGACTGGAGCCCGCTCCCCACGCGTGGGGAGGGTTGTGCACCCACCACCTCCCCTACGGTTTGGGGGAGGTGGTGGGCGGTGTGAGATCGGCTCGGAATCGAGGCAGACAACATGAAACACCACGTCATCATCGGTAACGGCCCTGCGGGCGTCGTTGCTGCAGAAACCCTGCGCAAGCACAGCGCCACCGAAGACACCATCACCCTGATCGGCGACGAAGAAGGGCCGCCGTATTCGCGCATGGCGATTCCCTACTTGCTGCACGGCGACATCACCGAGCGCGGCACCTGGCTGCGCAAAGACCCGCAGCACTTCAGGCAGATCGGCGTCAGCCAGCGCCATGCGCGGGTGAAGTCGCTCGACGCGGCGCGCAAAACCCTCATCCTCGAATCCGGTGAAACGCTGTCCTTCGACACCCTGCTGATCGCCACCGGGTCCACGCCGACGCTGCCGCGTATTCCCGGCATTCACGCGCAGCGGGTGCATACCTGCTGGACACTGGAAGACGCCCGCGCCATCACCCAGTTCGCCGTGCCCGGCGCGCGGGTCATCCAGCTTGGTGCGGGCTTCATCGGCTGCATCATCATGGAAAGTCTGGTGCGCCGCCGGGTGCGGCTCACCGTGGTGGAAATGGGCGACCGCATGGTTCCGCGCATGATGGGCGAAACCGCGGGCGGCATGATCCGCGACTGGGTGCAAGACAAGGGCGTGACGGTGCACACCGGCGCGCGCATCGAGTCCATCGAATCCAACCCCAGCGATATGGCCGCCCCGCTGGCCGTGCGCCTGTCCACCGGCGAACGTCTGCCCGCCGATCTGGTGATTTCGGCGGCCGGCGTCAAGCCCAATATCGGTTTTCTCGAAGGCTCTGGCGTGCATTGCCTGCAAGGTGTGCTCACCGATGAACACCTGCAGACCAATGTTCCCGGCATCTTTGCCGCTGGAGATTGCGCCGAGGCGTTCGATATGCTTTACGGCAAACCGATGGTCAGCGCCATCCAGCCCAACGCGGTCGATCAGGCTTATGTCGCAGCGATGAATATGGCCGGTCGGCGCACCCAGCTGCGCGGAGTGACCCAGATCAACGTGCTCGACACCCTGGGACTGATCTCCAGCAGCTTCGGCCATTGGCAGGGCGTGAAGGGAGGGCAAGGCGTGGAACTGACCGACCGGGCAGGATACAAACACCTCAGCCTGCAATTCGAGGGCGATGTGATGGTGGGCAGCAACAGCATCGGCACGACGCAGCACATCGGCGTATTGCGCGGCTTGGTCGAAGGCCGGGTCAAGCTCGGGGTCTGGAAAGACCGCCTGCTGGCCGACCCCACCCGCCTGATGGAAGCCTACCTCGCCAGCGCGCAGGCGCAAGACCGTCGCGGCGATACGGTGCATCATTGAAGGCGATTCAGCCCCTCATGGATACGCCCGCCCCATCCCCACTTGCCCAGGCTCAGCCCCAGACTGGCGTGCAAATCACGCTCAAGTTGATGGCCACCCTGACGGACTATCTGCCGCAGCCGCGGCAGGGCCATCAGATCACGCTCAACATCGCTCCGGGCACCACCATTCAAGACGTGGTGGAGCGCTTTCGCCTGCCCTGGAAGCTGGTGCATCTGGTTCTGGTGAATGGTGTTTATATCGCGCCAGACCAGCGCGACACCCGCGTGCTGCAAGAAGGTGAAACCTTGGCGATCTGGCCGCCCGTCGCTGGAGGCTGAGCACACTTCATGTACGGCCTAGGCGCCCCGGCCCATTGCCAACTCGACATGGCCATCACCCGCAGCGCATTTGCGCGGCAGCTGACGATGGCGTTCCCCACGCTGCGCGCCGACGGCCCGCAGGCTTACTCAGGGCATGACGCAGGTTGCGATTGGCACATCCGCCTGCATCCTGCTGAGCCCACCCGGCTGGGGCTGATCGTGCTCGAACGCTGGCTGGCCGAGGTGTCGCTCACCGCTGCAGACCCCGCCAAGCGCAGGGCGTGGTGGCAGCAGTTCACCGCCCATTTTCAAAAAGGCGGGGGGTAGAAGCGCCCATCAAGCTCTGCGCATCAAGCTGCACCTGCTCGGCGCTGCGCAGAATGTCTTGCAGAATCTGCGGCACCTCGAAAACCGCCCGGTTGCGATACGCGGCCACGCGCGCGCGGCTCGCGGCAAGATCGTCGAGAAACGCGGGCAGCGCCGCCTCGATGCCGCGAAAGCTCGGCAGCACTAGGCCGAAGCCATTTTCACGCACCCAATCGGTGTTGTAGCGCTCCTGCGGCATAGTCCAGGCGTTGCGCGTGACGATCACCGGCAGGCCCAGATGCAGCGCCTCGCTCAAGGAACCGGGGCCCGGCTTGCCGATGAAAAAATCGCCCAGCCGCATCACCTCGGCCACGGCGCTGGTGAAGCCCATCACATGGCGCGGCGCGGTGGTCGGCAAGGCGCGCAATTTGGTCGCCAGCTTGGCGTTGTGACCGCACATGAGAATGAGTTGAACATCAGGCAGGCGCTCGGCGATGGCCAGCATGCTGCGCGAGCCGTGCCCCCCGAACATCACCACCCCCACCGGACGCTGCGGATCAAAACCCATGGCCTGCAGGCTGGCCGCCCGGTCGAAATCTACCGGTTCGGCGTAGAAATCGGGGCGAATGATCATGCCCGAAGTCGCATGCACTTTCTCGGCGGCGAACCCGGCCTGCAAAGCCTGCTGCACGGCATGCGCCGAGCCGCAGATGAGGTGCTGGTCTTGCCCCTGTTCCATCCAGAAATGAGGCGGGAAATCGGCCAGGTCGGTCAACAGAGTCACATAGGGCACGCCGGGCAAAGTGGCTGTCAGGCTCTCAAACAGCGAACGGTTGAAATTGGGAATCAGCGACACCACCAGATCGGGCTCGGTGCGCAGCCAATGCAGCTTGAGAATTTTGAGCAGGGTGGGATGCAGCAGCCGCAACGCGCCTTGCAACAGTTTGAGTTCGTGCCTCAGACCGATGGTGAGGCCGCGCGCCAAACGGGCGTTGTAATAGTCTTCCGGAGAGAAGGTGTATTTGCGTAGCGTGCCCTGCGGGTCGAGCACGTCGGTGAGGTTGACCAGCCGAACCTGCCAAGGCAAACCCGACTGCGCAATGCTTTTTTCCAGGGCCAGAGCCGAGGCGCGGTGGCCGCCTCCGGCGTTGAAATAAATCAGATCGATGTTTTTTGTGGGCATGATGTTTTGTAGCGAACCCGAAGGTATCTACTTCATATGACGAAATTACCACGTCATGGTTTCACGGTGCAGCGGTAATTTTGTAAATTTCGCGCAGACCGGATTGAGAAAATGCGCAAAAGCAGGTTCCATATCGTGTGATGACGGAAATAAATCCGCTCTTCAGCCCCTTAGGAATATTGTGCAGAACGCTTTGCCGGTTTTACTCGTGACCGAGCAGACCCTTTTGGATGCGCCGGGCTGCTGAAGCCTGAAACGGTTTTAGGTTCCGTCTCGGCGCTTGAGGTTTTCCCACTGCAACACGGCGCCCGCCGGGGTGTCGGCGCGCAGGCGCTGGCCGATGACGGCATCCAGCGCGGCGGCGGGAATGCCGCTGGCGGGGCGGCGCAGTTGCAGGTGTTCGCGCTGCAGCACGGCGCCTGCGGGCAGGGCCGTGGATAGCACCACGCTGCGGCGGGCCACAGCGCGCACGTCGATCTCGTCGGGCCGCGGGGCCTTGATGCCGTCGCCCAGCATGGCTTCGATGCGGCGGATGTCGCGCGCCAGTGCGGCGAACTCGGCCGGTTCGCTCGAGGCGCGGTGGTCGGGGCCGGGTAGATTGCGGTCGAGGGTGATGTGCTTTTCGATCACGCAGGCGCCCAGGGCCACGGCGGCGAGCGCGGCGGCATTGCCCAGGCTGTGGTCGGAATAACCGGTGGGCAGGCCTGTCTCAGTGCGCAGGGTGGCGATGACGCGCAGATTGAGCGCCTCATCCGGCGCGGGGTAGGCGGAGGTGCATTGCAGCAGGGTGAGCGCAGAGCCCCCCTCGCTCGTGCTTTGCCCTCGCTGCCCCCCGAGGGGGCTGACCCCGCCTTGGGGCGGCCCGGCGGCGGGGTCAGGCGTGTCTTCGCAGAGGGGTGAACCATATAGCGCCCACGCCGCCCGTACCCAGCCGACGGCCTGCTTGACTTCTTCCAGCGTGGCCATGCCGGTGGAGAGAATGAGCGGCAAGCCGGTGGCGGCAGCCTTGGCGAGCAGCGGGCGATTGACGATTTCGCCGGACGAAATTTTCAGCCGCCGCACGCCCAAGCTGACCAGCAGATCGACCGCGTCTTCCGAGAACGGGGTGGACATGAACTCGATGCCCACGCGCGCGCAATGCGTGGCGATGATCCGGTGCTGTTCGGCGTCGAGTTCGAGCTTGCGCAGCATGGCGAATTGGTCGGTCTCGCCGGTGGCGCCTTGCTGGTAGGCGGCGGTGGCGGTGCCGGGCAGCGCGAGGTCTTCGGCGCGGAAGGTCTGAAACTTGACTGCGTCGGCCCCGGCGGCGCGGGCGGCTTCGACCAGTTGCAGCGCGAGGTCGAGTTGGCCGTTGTGGTTGACACCGGCTTCGGCAATGAGAAAGACGCGGTTGTTGGGCATGTCAGTTCCGCGCGGCCGTTCCGAAGGGACTGACACCCCCTCGGGGAGAGGCGAGCGTCGCGAGTCAGGGGGTTGCTTCATTCTAGGTTCCGGAGTTCTGCCGGGCATAGTGCCACTCGGCCAGGGCGAAGTCGTCGGCGGTGTCGATATCCACCGAGCGTTGCGGCGGCATGGCGTAAGCCGCTACGGGCACGCTCCACAGGCCGTGCTGCGCGGCGTGAGCCAGGGCTTCGCGTCGCCAGACATAGATCGAGCCATTGAGCGCCCAGACTTTGGGCGCGCTCTGGCGGGCGGTGAGGCCGCCGCCCTTGCTGATGCTGACGCTGCCGTCGGGCTGCTCTTCGACGAGGTTGAAATAGGGGTTGAAGCCGCTGTCGAACACGCTGAGCACCAGCCCCGGCGCTTCGGGGGCGTCGGCGCGGGCGAGGCAGCCGTCAAGGTCTTCTGGGGTACGCAGCGGCGAGGTGGGTTGCAGATCGACGATGCGGGTGATGGTCTGACCCTGCGCTTCGAGATAGGCCACGAGGTGTTGGATGACCGGAAGCTTGGGTGTGTCGTCGCGCGCAAGTTCCGCCGGGCGCAGATAAGGCACCACGGCACCTGCCTCGCGGGCGATGCGCGCGATCTCTGGGTCGTCGGTGGACACATACACGGCGCTGATGGTGGGGTGCTGCAGCGCAAAGCGGATGCTGTGCGCGATAAGCGGCAGGCCCGCGAAGGGCAAAATGTTCTTGCCCGGCAGCCCTTTGCTGCCGCCGCGGGCGCAGATCGTGGCGATGGTGGTCATGGGCTCAGGCCGGGGCAGGTGGGGTGAGGTGTGGATGGGCTGCGAGCAGGGCCAGCGCCTGCTCGCTCACCTGGTCGGCGGCGGTGTTGGGCGCCCCCACGCTCGGGTTTTGCCCTCGCTGCCCCCCGAGGGGGTCATCCCCACCCCGGCCCTCCCCACAAGTGGAGAGGGAGCGGCCACTCCTCCCCCAAGGCGTGGGGGAGGTTGGGAGGGGGAGACGCCCGCCTTGGGGCGGCCCGACGGCAGGGCCATCGCGGACGGCTGCGTGCTCCATGCTGGGCTGCGCGAGCAGGGCGGACAGCGTCTGCGGTAGATCGGTCAGGTGACAAGCGGCATCGGCCACGCCCAGCGCGAGATAGGGCATGGCGGGCGCGGCGATGGAATCGAGCAATTGCAGCACGCGCCTGCCCGCCAGATGGGCTTCGAGGGCGACGGTGGAGGTGCCGGTGATGACAGCGTCCACCGCGTGCAGCAGCGGGTGCAGCGGTTCGGACGGTAGGGACAGGCGGAGTTGCGGGTCGTGGCGCAGAGTCGGGGTGGGCTGCGAGGGATGCGGCCTCACGATCAGGGTCCAGTCGGGATGCGGGCGCACACTGTTGATGCAGGCCTGCAGCACGCGTTCAGACAGAAACGGGTCGCCCTGGCGGCCGGGCGAAGCCGGGTGCGTGGCGGGCTCGGGCTGCAGCGCAAGCAGGATGAGGCGTTGAGGTGGAGCGCCCAGCTCGGCGCGCAAGGCAAGCCCGGCCGCGCGGGTTTGCGGGGCATGGAGGTTATCGAAGGCCGGGTTGCCGGTGATGGCGATGCACTCGGGCGGCCATCCGGCCCGGATGAGGTTGTCGCGCACGGCTTCAGACAACACGCAGACCCGGCTGGGATAGCGCTTGCGGGCGGCGAAAGCGTCGCCGGGCAAGGCGAACAGATCGAGCATTGCCAAGCTAGGAATGCCGGCCTCAGTGGCGGCATCGACCGCGGCAGATTCGCTGCGCGGCGAATTGGTCGCCAGCACCAGATCGGGCTGCAGATGGGCAACGATGCGGCGGAAGAAGTGCAGCGGGTGGAAGCCTTGCCGACCTTTCGCCGCGAGCAGCGCATCGGCTGCACAGACGCCAAGCTGCTGCTGCAGATCCCAGGCGTTGATGCCGAGGTAGGCCACGGTTTCGGCCTCGGGAATGTCGGGATGGGTGTTGCCCGGCTGCAGTGCGCGGCCCAGCGCCAGGGCCTGAGCTTGTTCTTCGGGCGATAGCAAGTGCAGCAGATCGGCGTAGCCCAGCGGCGCCTCACCCGCGCCGCGCGCCACGCGGGCCGCCGTGGTGAGGGCCAGCAGGGTGATGTCGAGATCGGGCTGCCGCTCGCGCAGCGCCCGCAGCACTGGCAGCATCATGGCGATGTGGCCGCCGCCGTAGGCCACGGCGAGGATGCGCTGCGCCCGGCTCATGCGGGAAGCTCGGGCTCGAATTGCTGCGCCCATAGCTCCAGCGCGGCCAGCGCGCGCAGTTCGCGGGTGTGATTCGCCGCGCCCGAGACATGGTCGTCGAACAGCTTGCGCACCGTGTCGGCTTCGAACAGCCGCGCGCCGAGCGCGTTCGGTGCGAACAGCAGCGCGGCCAGCCAGGCCTTGCGCGGCCCGCGGAACCACTCGCCGATGGGAACGGTGAACATCTGCTTTTTGCGGTGTGCGAGGTCGGCGCCGATGAGGGGCTCGACTGCGCGCTTGAACCAGTGTTTCTTGTCGCCATCCTTCAGCTTGGTGTCGCCCGGCGCGCGGAAGGCGAACTCCATCAGGCGCCAATCGAGAAAGGGCGTGCGCGCCTCCAGCGACACCGACATGCCCATGCGGTCGGGCTTCACCAGGTTGTTGCCGGGCAGCAGCAACATCATGTCCAGAAACAGCATCTGATTGATGCGGTCGAAGTGCGTGGCCTGCTCGAACCACGGCGCGGCCACGTCGCGCACGCTGTCCACATCGGCCAGCTTGGCGCGCAGCCAGGACTGGAACAGCGCGGCGCGGGCCTGCGCGCCGAACAGGCCGGTGTGCTCCACGTAGTGCCGCGCGAAGTCGGCCGCGGGCAGGTCGCGCAGCGCGGGGGCGGCCATGAAGCTGGCGTATTTGTCGTAGCCGGCGAACAGCTCGTCGCCGCCGTCGCCGGTGAGCACGACTTTCACATCCTGAACGGCGAGTTGGCTGACGCTGCGCGTGGGCATGAACGAGGCGTCGCCGTGCGGCTGGTCGCAGTGCCACAGCACGCGGGCCCAGTCGTCGAGCATGTCGGGCTGCACGATGCGCTCGCGGTGCGTGGCGCCGAAGCGCTGCGCAGCCTCTCGGGCGTAGGGCGATTCGTCGAAGCGCGCATCGGGAAAGCCGATGCAGAAAGTGCGGGCAGGTTCGCGCACATGCCGCGCCATCAGCGCCACGACGGTGCTGGAATCGACCCCGCCCGAGAGAAAGGCGCCGAAGGGCACGTCGGCGCGCAGTCGCAGGCGCACCGCGTCGTCGAGCAGGTCGAGGAATTCTTCCTGCCACGCGCTGAAGGTCTGCGGCGCAGGCGCCTGCGCCGCCAGGCTCCACCAGCGGCGCGTGTGGCTGCCAGCGCCATCGACGGTGAGCACCGTGCCCGGCATGACGTGGCGCACGCCCGCGAACAGGGTGAAGGGCGGCGGAACGTAGTTGTAGGCGAGGTAGTGCTGCAGCGCGGGCAGATCGAGCGCGGGACGGCCCGGCAGCGCGGCGAGCACGGCCTTGATCTCGGAGCCGAACAGTACCTGCCTGCCGTCGTCGTGCACGAACAGCGGTTTGACGCCGATGCGGTCGCGCACCAGATGCAGCCGGGGATTTTCGGGATCGCGCCCGTCCCAGATGGCGATGGCGAACATGCCGTTGAGTCGCGGCAGGAAGCCCAGCCCTTCGCGTTCATACAGTCGCAGCAAGACCTCGGTATCGCTGTGATCGGAATTGAAGCGCACGCCCCGGCGCTGCGCCTCAGCGCGCAGTTCCACATGGTTGAAAATCTCGCCGTTTTGCACCAGGGCGATTCGCCCGTCGTCGCTGACGAAGGGCTGGTGACCACCGGCGAGGTCGATGATGGAGAGCCTTCGGTTGCCAATCGTCACGCCGGAAGCGGTGAAGGCGCCGCTGTCATCCGGGCCGCGGTGGACGAGGCTGGTGTCCATCGCGGCGAGGGTTTGCTCACTCAGGTTCCGGCCGGTACGGTCGAAAAATCCATAAATTCCACACATGGCGGGATTGTCGCGCTTTGACGGCGCGGGTCAGTTTGCGTTGCGCCGGAACAGTTGCACCACGGTGAGGCCGATGATGCGCAGATCGACCAGCAGGCCGTGGTGTTTTGCGTAGTCGAGATCGGCCTGCAGCCGTTGCTGCGGCGTGGCGCTGGAGCGGTACAGCGCCTGCGCCAGCCCGGTGATGCCGGGGCGCACGCGGTGGCGCAGCGCCCATTGTTCTGCGGTGTAGTTGGCGCGCTGCGCCGGCACGTCGGGCCGTGGGCCCACCAGGCTCATGTCGCCGCGCAACACGTTAAGCAGTTGCGGCAGCTCGTCGATGCTCGTGCGCCGCAGGAAGCGGCCGACGCGGGTGATGCGGGGATCGTTTTGCGCGGTGCTGTGCGATCCCCGCTGCGCGGCGTCCACCACCATGCTGCGGAATTTGTAGAGCTGAAAGGGCTGCGTGCCCCGTCCCACGCGGGTTTGGGCGAACAGCACCGGGCGGCCGGAGTCCAGCCACACGGCCAGCGCCGCCGCGAGCATCAGCGGCGAGAGTAGCAACAGAGCCAGCAGCGCCAGCACGATGTCGAACAGACGTTTGGCCACGGAGGTTCAGCGCGGCGTCAAGGTTGGCCCAGACTCTGGGCGACGCGGGTGATGAGGTCGATGGCCAGCAGCCGGTCGTTTTCGATCTCGGCGGGCTCCCGCTGCGCCAGCACCTGCACGGCATGATGCAGACGATGGATTTCAGCGGCATAGATGGCCTTCCAGTCGGAATCGGGGGCTTCGATGCGCTCGCGGTTGAAGGTGCGCGACAGAATCACGCTGGTCGAACCCAACCGCAGATGCTCGCCCAGCACCACGCGTCCGGGAAGCAGGCCTTCGTCCAGCCGGGCGATGCCGCCGAAGCCGAAGCGTTTGCCCTGCTGCTGCGCCACGGCGGCGACGTGATCGACCACGCCGTCCGCCAGCGGCTGAAACATGAAGCGCAGGCCCAGTTCGCGGTGCAGATCGTTGAGACCGACGTAGATTTCGTCCAGCCCTTCCAACTCCGCCCACTGCGGCAGGCTTTGCAGCGCGTCGCGGGTTTCGAGCAGGGCGATGGTCTGGGCACGGCCGGCCACCAGGGCGACGAACTGCGCCACGGCGTCGGCACTGCGGAACATCGGCAGCATGAGGTGGCTGGCGCCGCTGGCGATGGCCTGATCGATCTCGTTGGCGCTGGCCTCATGCAGGGGATTGATGCGCACGATCAGCGCCGCTTTCGGCACGGCCTGACGCACGCGGGCCACGTCCTGCGGCACATGGTCGGAAATGAAGGTGCCCAAGCCGCCCTGGCGCTCCTGCTTGCCGTGCTGCTCCAGGTCGACCATGATCCGCGTCACGCCGCAGCCCACGGCGAAAGCAGCAAAGTCGGGATCGTTGGTGATTTGGATAAAGTCCATCTTGAGCAAGGTTCAGGCAACGCGGCGTAGCCGATGGGAAGTGTAGCGATCGCGCACCAGCCGTCCCAGCGGATCGAAGCGCAGCAAGGCCCACACGCCGGCGGCCAACAGCACCGCGGCCAAGGCCAGATCCAGCGCCCAGGGCAGCGGCATCGATCGCAGCGCAGCGCCTGTCGTCGCCAGCACTAGCAGCGCCGCCAGCAACATACCCGCGTTGCGCCACTGCGCATCGGCCTGATGGCGCGCCAGCCGCCACCACAGCACCGCGGTGGCTGTCCCCCAGGCGGCGCCATACGCCGCCAAGCCGCGCCAAGACGTGACCGGCAGCAGGGCGCCAGCGAGGGCGAGCGCGGCGAGCCCCGCGCCGTAACCCAGCACCTGATCGGCGATACGGCGGTGGCTGTTGAGCCGCGTGGCCAGTACCAGTTGCGCCGCCTGCAGCGGCAACAACAGCAAGATCCAGCGCATGGCTTCGGTGACCTGCTGCTGGGCCTCGGCGGTCATGCGCCCCCAGCCGAACAGCAGGCGAATGATGCCCGGCGCCGCCACCATGCCCGCTAGCGCGATGAGGGCGGAAAGCCACAGCATCGCCCGCAGCCATTGGCGCGTCTCCAACTGCGCGCGGGCGGAATCGCCCTGGCTTTCCGCCGCGCTCAGACGCGCCAGCGCCAGCGCCGAAGCAACCGCGAAAACGGTATGCAGCGGCAACTCGCCCACCCGCTGCGCATACTGAAACACCCCGAGTTGCCCCGGCCCCGCATCCGACATCAGGGCGCGCGCCGCCAGGGTGTAGAGCACCGTCAGCCCGGAGGCCGCGAGCGCCAGACCGAGCGCGTGCAGGCTGGCGGCGTCCGGCCAGGAGCGGCCCGGTGCGGCAACAGGCAGCGCGGCGCGACTGGCCCTGCGCATCAGCAGCAGTCGCGCCAGCGCCGCGATCACCACCCCGCCGGCCACCCAGGCGAACTGGCCGGTTTGCGCCGCAACGATCAGTCCGCCGATCAGTCCGAGGTTGAACGCCACCTGACCCGTGTACTGCCACTGCAAGCGCCCCTGGGCCTGCAGCATGGCGTTACCCACCATCGCCACCGCCCCGGCAGGCAGGGCGACCAGGGCCGACCACCCCAGCGTCTGCGCCGCCAGCGCCGCCTCCGGTGCATTCAGCCCGGGGGCGAGCAGATGCACGATCGCAAGCCGCTCCCACCACACGACCATGCCCGCCAGGATGAACAGCAGGGCAGCCAGCCGCGACCAGCGCGCGCCCTCCGCCGAGATATGCGCCGCGTCGCGCCCCGCCATGCGCGGCACCATCACGGCCGGAATGGCCGCCCCCCACAACAGACTCACCGCGAGATCGGGAAAGGACAGCACCACCAGCGCGGCGTCGGCGTGGCCGCTCAGGCCGAATTGCGTGGCCACCACCACGTCACGCACCAGCCCCAGCAGGCGGCTGGCCGCCAGAAGCAGCAGGCTGAGCGAGAAAATGCGCAACATCGACATGGACGGGCATTGTGCCTGCGACAGCCTCCTAGGCCGATGGGAAACACAAGGGGGCTTTACGCGCTCATCGAAGTATGTCTATAATTTTGGCTCTTTAGCGCCCGTAGCTCAGCTGGATTAGAGTACTTGGCTACGAACCAAGGGGTCGTGGGTTCGAATCCTGCCGGGCGCACCAATTAAAAGCCGAACGCCTGAACCAGTCTTGGTTCAGGCGTTTTGTTTTTTGCGTCGCTCAGTCAGCGAAGGAGATGCGGCATGGCGACTGCGCATCACTGGTAAAAAGTGAGCAGGGTGAAGAGTCCACAATAACGGCCGTATGACCTGCTCCTGTTCTCTCTGCCCATGACCGACGATATCCACCCCGGCTTGTTCATTCTGCAGGGCAATCGCCTGGAATTGCTGCGCGATGCCCTGCTGGAATGGCTGGCGCAGCAGCCGCTGGCGCCGCTGGAGGAAGAGGTCATTCTGGTGCAGAGCAATGGCGCTGCGGAGTGGCTGAAAATGGCGCTGGCCGCGCAGGGCGGCATTTGCGCTGCTACGCGGGTGGAACTGCCCGGACGGTTTCTGTGGCGCACCTATCGGCAGGTGCTGGGGCGTGCGGCCACGCCGTCGCAATCGCCGCTGGACAAGCCGCTGCTGACTTGGCGCTTGATGCGACTTCTGGGTGCCCCCGGGGCCGAGCTACACCCGGCCCGCCCCCCGTGGGAGTCAAGGAAACTTGGGGCGGCCCAGCGTTTCCTTGAGGGCGGCACGCTCGATGCGGACGTTTGCGCGCCGCTGTTGCAATATCTGCAGGGTCAAGACCTGCTGCGCCGCCTGCAGCTGGCGCAGCGTCTGGCCGACCTCTACGACCAGTATCAGATCTACCGCGACGACTGGCTCGACGCCTGGGCACAGGGCCGCGATGTGCTCATCGACGCGCTCGGGCGCGCGACGCCCTTGCCCGAAGATCAACGCTGGCAGGCCTGGCTGTGGCGCCGGGTTCTGGCCGAGCTGAGCGAAGCGGAGCGTCAATCCACCCGTGCGCAGGTGCAGCGCGCCATGCTGCAGGCGCTGCATACGGCCGATATCGCAGCAGACCCGACCCGACCCGCGCTGCCGCGCCGGGTGGTGCTGTTTGGCGCTTCGCATCTGCCGGCCGTGGTGCTCGATGCCCTGGTGGCGCTGTCGCGGTATGTGCAGGTGCTGATCGCGCTGCCCAATCCCTGCCGTTATCACTGGGCCGACATCATCGAGGGCCGCGAGCTGCTGCGCGCGGCACCGGCTCGCAGGCCGCTGCGGGCGGGCGACCTGGCGCAGGTCAGTCTTGAGGCCATGCACGCCCACGCTCATCCGCTGCTGGCGGCCTGGGGGCGGCAGGGACGCGATTTCATGCGCCAGCTCGACGCCTTCGACGAGCAGGCGAACGCGGCAGACAGGCCCGGCCTGCCGCGGCACGACCTGTTCGACGACGCGCCCGGTGACACGTTGCTCGAACAGATGCAGGCCGCCATCCGCGATCTGCTGCCCTTGCCCGAACATCCGCGCAAGCCCATTTCCGCGGCGGATCGTTCGGTGGTGTTTCACATCGGCCACAGCGCGCAGCGCGAAGTCGAAATCCTCCACGACCAGTTGCTGCATCTGCTGGCGCAGCCCGGCGGCGAGCGCCCGCTGCGGCCGCGCGACATCGTGGTGATGACACCCGACATCGCCCCTTTCGCCCCGGCCATCCGGGCGGTGTTCGGCCAGTATCCGCCGGGGGACGCGCGCTTCATTCCCTTCGACATCGCCGACCTGTCGGCGCGGGCGACCGAACCGCTGCTGCTCGCGCTGGATTGGCTGCTGCGCCTGCCGCAAGAGCGCATTCTGGCCTCCGACATCAGCGCCTTGCTCGATGTACCGGCCATTGCCCGGCGCTTCGGCCTGAGGCCCGAAGACCGGCCAAGGCTGACGCAATGGATCGCCGGCGCGGGCGTTCGCTGGGGGCTGGACGTCGACCATCGCGCCCATCTCGGCCTGGGCGCCTGCGGCGAGCAGAACAGCTGGCGCTTCGGCCTGCGCCGCATGCTGCTGGGCTATGCCGGGGCGGGCGAAGACGGCTTTGAGAACATCGTGCCCTTCGACGAAATCGGCGGGCTGGATGCTGCCCTGGTCGGGCCGCTGGCCGATCTGCTCGACGTGCTGCAAGCCTGGTGGCGTACAGCCCTGCAAAACGCCACGCCGGGCCAGTGGGCGCAGCACGCGCGCGATCTGCTCGACGCCATCAGCCTGCCGCAAGACCTGCGCGAGCGCGAAACCCGCGCCCGCCTCGACGATGCGCTCTCCACCTGGCTCGACCATTGCGCCGCCGCACAGTTCGACGAAGCCGTGCCGCTGCAGGTGCTGCGCGAGAGCTGGCTGAGCGGGCTGGACGACACCGCGAGCGGCGGACGCTTTCTCGCCGGTGGGGTGACCTTCTGTACCCTGATGCCGTTGCGCGCCATTCCCTTCGAAGTCGTCTGCCTGCTGGGCATGAACGAGGGCGACTACCCGCGCCGCAGCCCGCGCGGCGACTTCGATCTGCTGCATCAGCCCGGGCAATGCCGGCCCGGAGATCGCGCCCGGCGCGAAGACGATCGCTACCTCATGCTCGAAGCGCTGCTTTCGGCGCGCCGCATGCTCTATGTGAGCTGGGCCGGCCGCAGCCCGCGCGACAACACCGAGCAGCCGCCGTCGGTGCTGGTGGCGCAGTTGCGCGACTACCTCGCCGCGGGTTGGCAGGGTGAAGGGCAGCGCGATCTGCTCGCGCAGCGCACCACCGTCCATCCCTTGCAACCCTTCAGCCTCCGCTACTTCGAGGGCGACGCCGCGCTGTTCACCTATGCCCGCGAGTGGCGGCAGGCGCATGGCGGCGTGGCCGAGAACGGGCACGGGAACGGAAACGGGCCGATGCCGTTCGAGCCGCTCACCGAACCGCTGGGTCTGCAGCAACTGGCCCGCTTTCTGAAAAATCCGGTCAAGGCGTTTTTCCGCACCCGGCTCGACGTGGTGTTCGACGAACTGCAGACGCAGGACGACGACGACGAGGTCTTCGCGCTCGACGGCCTCGACCGTCACAGCCTGCTCAGCCACTTGATCGACGATCCGCAGGCCGCCGTGGATGAAGGCATCGAGGCGGCCCTCGCGCGCCGGGTGCGCCAGTTGCAGGGCAGCGGGGCGCTGCCCATGCGCGCGCTGGGCGGCAGAGTGGCGCAAGGTCTGGAGCAAGAGGCGTTGCCGCTTTTGCGCAGTTGGTCCGACCTGGCGCAGGCCTATCCGCAGGCGGTGGACAAGCGGGCGTTGATCGTCGAGCACCAAGACCTGCGGCTGGACGACTGGCTCGACGGCCTGCGCACAGGCGGCCAAAGCCCGATCTGGATGCAGCTCAGCGCTTCGAGACTGAGCGATGGCAAAGCGCAGGCGCGCGCTGAAAAGCTGATCGACGCCTGGTTGCGGCAGTTGGCGGCCAGCGCTTGCGGTCATGCGGTGCAGGGCGTGCTCATCGGCGTCGATGCGCGGGTGGAACTGAAGCCGCTGCCCCCGGCTGAGGCCAGAGATCACCTTCACACTCTGCTGGCCGCCTGGCAAGAGGGCATGCGCCGCCCGCTGCCGTTCACCGCCCGCACCGCCTTGGCCGAGCTGAAAAATGGCAAGGGGCAAGAGGTCTATGAGGGCGGCTATTCCACTTCGGGTGAAGTCGAGGAGCCCTGCCTCGCCCGCACCTTCCCCGACTTTGCCAGCCTGAGCGCCGATGGGCGCTTCGAGACTTACCTAGCCAAGCTGTTCCGGCCCTTGGCAGACTGGGCGGCGCAGGCCGTTGTCATCCGCCACGGCCAGACGCCCGCTGCGGGCACGAAAGAAGCCGCATGACTGCCATCCCGGAACCCCTCGATGCCCTGACCTTGCCCCTGCAGGGCAGCCGCCTGATCGAAGCCAGCGCGGGCACCGGCAAGACCTGGACCATCGCCGCGCTCTACCTGCGCCTGGTGCTGGGCCACGGCGACGAAGCTAGCGCGTTTGCCCGCCCGCTGAGTCCTGAGCAGATTCTGGTGATGACCTTCACCCGCGCCGCCACGCGCGAACTGGCCGAGCGCATACGGGCGCGTCTGGTGGAGGCGGCGCAGTGCTTTCAGGGCGCCATTGCACCCAAGGTGGACGATGAATTTCTGCTGCGCCTGCTGGACAGCTATCCACCGGGAAGTGCGCGGCAGACCGCCGCCTGGCGCCTGGCGATGGCGGCGCAGGCGATGGATGACGCGGCCGTGTTCACCATCGACGCCTGGTGCCAGCGCATGCTGCGCGAACACGCCTTCGACAGCGGTCATTCCTTCGACGAAGACCTGCTGGCCGACGAAGGCGAACTCACCACGCAGGCCGTGCACGACTTCTGGCGGCAGCAGGTCTATCCGCTTTCTGGCGCGGCGCTGGACGGTGTGCTCCAGGTGTGGCCGGACGTCGGCGCGCTGGAGGGTGAAGTGAAAACGCGGCTGCGCGCAGCCCAGGCCGGGGCGCCGCCGGTCGTTGTCAAGGACGACTCGCTGCTCGACCTCTGGCAGCGGCTGGGCGAGCCGCAGCAGGCGCAGGTGCGCACGCTCAAGGCGCAATGGGCCGAGCGTATCGCGAGCATGCGGCAATGGCTGTGTGCGCTGGTGCAGTCCGAGACCAACCCGCTGAGCAAGAACAAATATGGTTTGAAAAGCGTTTGCGGCTGGTTTGACGCGCTGCAAACCTGGCTGGATGACCCCGCGCAGCAGCAGCCCGATCTCGACGATAAAGCTTGGGCCAAGCTCACGCCCGACGGCTTGCGCGCTGGCTGCAACCAGGGCAAGCAGGTGGAGCCGCCGACCGCGTTCAACGAGGTCGAGACGCTGCGCGCGGCGCTGGCCGATCTGGCGGACCTCGTTCCCGAGCTGCAGACCTATGCGGCCGCGCAGGTCGATGCGCGTCTGCGGGCGCTCAAAGCGGCCAGCGGCCAATTCAGTTTTCACGACCAGCTCGAACGACTCGATGCGGCGCTGGCTGGGCCGCAGGGCGAGCGGCTGCGCGCGCGCATTCTGGAGCAATATCCCGTTGCGCTGATCGACGAATTTCAGGACACCTCGGCGCTGCAGTTCAGCGTGTTCAATCGCCTCTATGGCATCACCACGGCGCAGACCACGCACAGCGCCGTGCTGCTCATCGGCGATCCCAAGCAGTCGATCTACGCTTTTCGCGGCGCGGATATCGCCAGCTATCTGCGCGCGCGGCAGGCTACGCAGGGGCGGCACTCAGCGCTGCAGACCAACTACCGCTCGACCGCGGAGGTGGTGCACAGCGTCAACCAACTGTTCGAGCGGCGCGAACAGTCCGCGGGCGCGGGCGCTTTTCTGTACCGGGGCGATAACGCGCCTGATGCGGACAGCCCCGTGCCCTTCATCGCGGTCGGTGCGCGCGGGCGGGCCGAGCAATTGATTTGCTCCGAAGGGCCGGTGCACGCGCTGACCTGCGCCGTGCATCAGGCGCTGGAATCCAAACGCGATGCCCGCGAGCGGTTTGCTGCGCATGCGGCTGCGCGCATCGTCAGTCTGCTCAACGATACGCAGGCCGGCTTCCGTCAGGCCGACGGCGGCTTTGCGCGTCTGCGCCAGTCTGACATCGCCGTGCTGGTGCGCGATGGCGACGAGGCTCGCGCCATGCGCCGCGCGCTTCAGCGCCGGGGCGTGGCTTCGGTTTATCTGTCGGATCGCGATTCGGTGTTTGCCTCACCGGAAGCCGCCGACCTGCTGCGCTGGCTGCGCGCCGTGGCCGCGCCGCGCGACGGGCGTCTGGCCCGCGCCGCATTCGCCGCCCCGACGCTGGGGGCGACAATAGCCGAACTGGCCGCGCTGGCTACCGATGACGACGTGTTCGAAAACCGGCTGACTTTGCTGGCCGAGCTGCAGGTCATCTGGCTGCGTCAGGGGGTGTTGCCCATGCTGCGCCAGACGCTGCACCGGCTCGATCTGCCCGCCCGCTGGCTGAGCGAGGAAGACGGCGAGCGCCGCCTGACCAATGTGCTGCATCTGGCCGAACTGCTGCAGACCGCCAGCGGCACGCTCGACGGCGAGCAGGCGCTGATTCGCTGGCTGCAGGAGCAAATGGCGGGCCAGTCCACCGAAGAACAGGTGGTGCGGCTGGAAAGCGAGGCCGATCTGGTGCGCGTGGTCACCATCCACAAGTCCAAGGGGCTGGAATATCCGCTGGTGTTTCTGCCGTTTGCCACCGCGTTCAAAGAGGCGAAGGACGGCGCCGACGACCGCGAGCGCCTGCGCGAAGACCTGCGGCTGCTCTATGTGGCGCTGACCCGCGCGCGGCATGCGCTGTGGGTCGGCATCGCCGCGCTGAAAGTCGGCAAAGGGTCGGTCTGCATGCTGCATCGCAGCGCCATCGGCTATCTGCTGGGAGGCGATACGCCGTGCGAGGGCGCCGCCATTCCCGGCCTGCTGCGCGAGACTTTTGGCGACAGTCCGGCGGTGCAGATCGTCGATGCGGCGCAGGAGGCCGAGCTTCAGCGCTTGCAGGCTGCCCACCCCGCCCAGGCCTTGATAGAGCCGCCCAACTATCACGCCCAGTTCGAGCGCAACTGGAGCATCGGCAGCTTCTCCGCGCTGGTGCGCGATCTCACCCCACGCTCGACCCAGCAACCCGCTTTGCAAGCGGCCCTGCAAGACGAACTGTGGGCGACCGAACCGAGCATGGAACAGCCCTCACCTGCAACTCTCCAGCCGTCTGCCGCGCGCCATCGCTTTCCACGCGGCGCGCTGGTGGGCAAGTTCGTGCATGAACAACTAGCCTGGCTGGGCGAGAACGGCTTTGCCCTGTCAGCCCAACAAACGCAGGACAGCCTGTTGCAAAGCTGCGCCCGGCAGGGTTGGGATGCGCCGCGTTCGGCCGATTTGCTGGAATGGTTGAGCGAAGTGCTGGCCACGCCCTTGCCGCCGCTGGGCGCGGCGCTGCCCGAGATTGACACGCTGCTGGCGGAGATGGAATTCTGGCTGCCGGTCGAACGCGCGCGTGCGGCCGAGATCGACGCCCTGTGCCAGCGGCACATCCTGCCGGGCCGCGCCCGCCCTGATCTGACCGAACGCACCCTGCACGGCATGGTGATGGGTTTCGCCGATCTGGTGTTCCACCACGCGGGCCGTTACTGGGTGCTCGACTACAAGACCAATGTCCTCGGTACCGACGACGCCGACTATACGCAGCAGGCGCTGGAAGCCGCCGTGCTCGAACACCGCTATGACGTGCAATGCGCGCTCTACATGCTGGCCTTGCATCGCCTGCTGCGGGCCCGGCTGCGCACGGCCTACGACCCGCAGACGCAGCTTGGCGGCGCGATTGATCTGTTCCTGCGCGGGGTTCGCGGGCCGCAGTCGGGCTGCGTGCACATTCCGCCCGACGGGGTCTTGCTCGACGCGCTCGACGCCCTCTTCGCGCAGCGCGAGGAGACCGCATGAGGCCCGCCCCGACCAACGCGCCGAATGCGCCGACCCAGCGCGTCCTCGACGTGCTGCACGACTGGGCAGAGCAAGGCGTGCTGCGGCGGCTGGACGCTGCGCTGGCCCGCTTGCTGGCTGAACTCTGCCCGCAAATGCCGCCAGAACTGGCGGTAGCCGTGGCGCTGCTCGCCGATCTGGAGGGGCGCGGTCATACCTGCGTGCTGCTGGGCGAATTGCCGCAACACTTCATCGCCTTGAAAGAGCGCGCCGCCACGGCGGGCGCGCCTGCCCTGTCGCCCGATGTGCACTGGCCCGACGACGGCGAGCGGCTGCTGCGCGAGTGCCCGGCCGTTTACTGCGAGGGCGAGCCGGACCACGGCGCGCCGCTGATATTCTCAAGGGAGCGCAGGGCCGCCCCAAGTTCCCTTGACCCCCTCAGGGGGCGGGGCGGGCGTAGCACGACCCTGGGGGCGATGGAGGCAGAGCGGCTGTATCTGCGCCGCTACTGGCGAGACGAGAACACCGTGGCCGCGCAGATTCACCAGCGCCTGCAGCCTGAAGCCGAGGTCGATGCACCCGCCGCTGCAGCGCTGCTTGCACAGCTTTTCCCGTCTGCCAACGATACGGAAGTGGACTGGCAGAAACTGGCGTGCGCGCTGGCGCTACGCGGACGTTTCACCTTGCTCACCGGCGGCCCCGGCACCGGAAAAACACATACCGCGGCGCGGCTGCTGGCTTTGCTGTGGGCTTTGAGATCCCAACCCGGCGCGCTGCGCGTGGCGCTGGCGGCGCCCACGGGCAAGGCTGCAGCCCGGCTCAAGCAGTCCATCGACCGCGAGCTCGTCAAGCTCGCCGCCCTCCCCGGCGTGGCCGAACTGTCTCAGCGCCTCGGCCCGGCACGCACCCTGCACAGCCTGCTCGGCGCGCGGCCCGATACCCGCCGCTTCGCCCGCAGCGCCGCGCAGCCCTTGGAGGTGGATGTGCTGCTGGTCGATGAGGCGTCCATGATTCATCTGGAAATGATGGCCGCGCTGCTCGACGCCTTGCCGCCCACGGCACGGCTCATTTTGCTGGGCGACAAGGATCAGCTCGCTTCGGTGGAAGCCGGTGCGGTGCTCGGCGAGCTGTGCACCGGGGCGGAACAGGGCCGCTATACGCCGCAAACGGCGCAGGCGCTGCAGGCTCTGTGCCGCGACCGTATTCCTCAGCCCTTCATCGACCCCGCCGGCCCCGCGCTGTTGCAGCGGGTGGTAATGCTGCGCAAAAGTCATCGCTTCGGCGGCGCCATCGGGCAACTGGCCCAGGCGGTGAACGCGGGCGACGCCGAGCGGGCGCAGGCGCTGCTGCAGCAGGCCGACGATGCGGCGGTGCGGCTGTTGGCCGTGCCCCAGTTGCTGGCGCCCGTTTTCGCCCCTGTTGCAGCCCCGGCGCTGGTCGATCTTGCGGTGCAGGGTCGCGATGGCGCCAAGGGCTATGCCCACTACGCCGATTTGCTGCGGCAGGGGCCGACGGCTGAGGCAGATTGGGACGCCTGGGCGCAGCGCGTGCTGCAAGCTTTCGATCAGTGCCGCGTGCTGTGCGCGGTGCGCGAAGGGCCTTGGGGCGTGCAGGCGCTGAACGAGGCCATCGCCGCGCGGCTGGACGCGCTCGGCCTGCTGCACGGTCGCGGCGCGTGGTACGCGGGTCGCCCGGTGATGGTCACGCGCAACGATCACGATCTGGGCGTGCTCAACGGCGATGTCGGCATCGCCTTGCCGACCAGCACGCAGGGCTTGCGGGTGGTGTTTCTGCAGGGGCAGAGCCTGCGCTCGGTCAGCATCAGTCGTCTGGCCGATGTGCAGACGGCGTTCGCCATGACGGTGCACCAGTCGCAGGGGTCGGAGTTCGATCACACCGTGCTGGTGCTGCCCGAGCGCCACGCCGGGCTCAGCCGCGAGCTGATCTACACCGGCATCACGCGCGCGCGCCGCTTTTTCACCCTGGCCTGCGCAGACACGCAGACGCTGCATGAGGGCATCCAGCGCGTCACGCACCGGGCCAGCGGATTGCTCTTGCGCATCGATAAACTGAGTTCCCCATGAACAAAGCCTTTGTCCGCGAACAAACCTCAGACGCCGACGACGAGGACGGCGGCGCCCAACTCCCGCCGCTGCCGCCGGGCGGCAAGAATTACCTCACGCCGCAGGGCTATGCCCGGCTGCGCGCCGAACTCAAAACTCTGGTCGAGGATGAGCGCCCGAAGGTCGTCGAGACCGTGTCGTGGGCGGCGAAGAACGGCGACCGCTCGGAAAACGGCGATTACATCTACGGCAAAAAACGTCTGCGCGAAATCGACCGGCGCATCCGCTTTCTCACCAAGCGGCTGGACATCGCCGAAGTGGTCGATGCCAGTCTGCAGCACGGCAACGATCAGGTGTTTTTCGGCGCCACCGTGCGCTACGCCGACGACAAGGGGGCGGAGCACACCATCACCATCGTCGGCATCGACGAGACCGAGCCGCTGCAGGGCAAGATCAGCTGGATTTCGCCGGTAGCGCGCGCGCTGCTCAAGGCCCGCGAAGGCGACAGCGTGAGCCTGCCGACTCCGGGCGGCATCGCGACGCTGGAAATTCTCGAAGTGACCTACCCGCCTCGCGGCTGAGGTCTGCGCCCAGCCTTGGATGCGCTCAGGAGTTGCCTGAGCCCAAACCCGCGGTGCGGTTTTTCGCCCGGCTGGCGCGCACCACAAATTGCAGGCGACGCAGGGCGCGCAGCACGTCGGCCAGGTGCTTGCGGTCGCGCACCTGCACGACGAAGCGCAGCTCGGTGGTGGCCTGCTGCGTGTCTTCGTCCATGGTGACGTGGGCGATGTCGCTGTCGTGCTCGCTGATGGCGGCCGCCACGCGGGCGAGCACGCCTTTGGTGTTTTGCACAATCACGCTCAGGCCGGTTTCGAAAGGCCGGGTGCATTCTTCCGCCCAGCTCAGATCGATCCAGCGGTCCGGGTCTTTCTGGAACAGGCGCCGTGCGATGTCGCAGTCTTGCTGGTGCACGATCAGGCCTTCGCCCTTGCCCAGATAGCCGATGATGGCGTCGCCCGGAATGGGACGGCAGCAGGTGGCGTAGCGCACCGAGATGCCTTCGCTGCCGTCAAGCTGCAACGAGGTCTGGGCGTCGTGGGCGGCACGGCTTTCCAGACGCTCGATGGTGTCGAGCAAGGGCGCGGACAGCGCGTCCTGCGGGGAGACGAGCGCCACCACGCGCTTGGCCAGAATGTCGGCCACGCGCTTGCCCAGGCCGATGTCGGCGTACAGATCGTCGCGCGACTTGAAGCCCGTCCAGCGCAGCAGTTTGTCCCACACGGCGTCGTCGAGCGTGAGCAGATCGAGATGCTCGTGCCGCAGCGCGCTTTGCAACAGACGACGGCCCAATTCGACCGACTCGGCCTGCTGCGTGGTGCGCAGCGCGTGCCGAATCTTGGAACGCGCCCGGCCGGTGCGCACAAAGCTCAGCCAGCTCGGATTGGGGCGCGAGGCCGGCGCGGTGATGATTTCCACCACATCGCCGCTGCGCAACTCGGTGCGCAAGGGCACGAGCGCATTGTTCACCTTGGCCGCCACCGTCTGGTCGCCCAGATTGGTGTGAATGGCATAGGCAAAATCGACCGGCGTGGCGCCGCGCGGCAGCGCCAGAATGCGCGACTTGGGCGTGAACACATAGACCGCATCGGGCGCCAGATCGACCTTGACAGTTTCGAGAAAATCGGCCCAGTCGCGGTTCTCGGTCTGGATGTCCAGCAGCGATTGCAGCCAGGCATTGGTTTGCGCCTGCTGCGGGGTCGGCTTGTCTTCCGGTGTTTTGTAGAGCCAATGGGCGGCCACCCCGCTCTCGGCAATGCGGTGCATCGCCTCGGTGCGGATCTGAAATTCGACGGGATTGCCGTTCGGCCCGATCAGCGTGGTGTGCAGCGACTGGTAACCATTGGCCTTGGGGATGGCGATGTAGTCCTCGAACTTGCCCGGCATGGGCTTGTACAGACTGTGAAGCACGCCCAGCGCCCGGTAGCAGTCGAGCACATCGGGCACCAGCACGCGAAAGCCGAAAATGTCTTGAATATGCGCAAAGCTCAGATGCTTGCTGCGCATCTTGCGGTAGATGGAATACAGCGTTTTTTCGCGGCCGAACAACTGCGAGGGCACTTGCGCCTCGTTCAGTGCCGCCTGCGCAGCCGCCAAAATCTTTTCCACCAAACCGTGCCGATTGCCACGGGCAGCCAGCACGGCGCGCGACAGCACGGCGTAGCGGTTGGGGTGGCTGTTGGCAAAGCCGAGATCCTGAAGTTCGCGGTAAACGAGATTGAGCCCGAGACGGTGCGCGATGGGCGCGTAAATATCCATCGTCTCGCGCGAAATGCGCACGCGCTTGCTCGCGGCCATCGCCCCCAGAGTGCGCATATTGTGGAGACGATCGGCGAGCTTGACGAGGATGACGCGAATGTCGCGCGCCATCGCCAGCAGCATTTTGCGAAAGCTCTCCGACTGGTTTTCCTCGCGGTTGGAGAACTGCAGCTTGTCGAGCTTGGTCAGCCCATCCACCAGATCGGCCACGGTGCTGCCGAAATGCTCGATGAGTTCGGCCTGGGTGATGCCCTTGTCTTCGGCGGTGTCGTGAAGCAGCGCGGCCATGATGGCCTGGGTGTCGAGCTTCCAGTCGGCGCAGAGTTCGGCAACCGCGACGGGATGAGAAATGTAGGGCTCGCCGCTGGCGCGGTATTGCCCGAGATGCGCCGCATCGGCGAAGCGGTAAGCCTCGCGGATTCTTTGCAAATCGGCTTCGGGGAGATAGGCCTGAAGTTTGTCGAGCAGACTGGCCAGACTCACGCAGACGTGCCGGGTTGCAGCCGACTCATCGCCAGTCGCGATCGCCGCAGGCTCGGGCTCGGCCGTGGCATTTTTAGACCGCGCGCGCGGTCGCTTGATTGTGGCAACCTGATCCGCAGCAGGCACAGCCAGATCCGTGACCGAGGCTTTCGGATCGGGCGTGGCGGTGTGGCTGCTGGGCATGTTGAAATCAGGTGGGTACTTTTTTGAGCATCTCAATACCGGTCAGGCCCGCGGCGATTTCGCGCAGGGCGGTGACGGCGGGTTTGTCTTTCGATTCCAGCTTGGGCGAATGACCTTGCTCCAGCATGCGGGCGCGGTAAGTGGCGGCCAACACGAGCTGGAAGCGGTTGGGGATTTTTTCCAGGCAGTCTTCAACAGTAATGCGAGCCATGATGTCAGAGTTCCAGTTCAAAGGATGCCGAGGGCGCGAAAAACCTCGGGATGGGAAAGGCGTTGCGCGGCATAGCGTAGCCGCTGCGCGGCGACGACTTGCTTGAGATCGCGCAAGGCGTGCGTAAAGTCTTGATTCACAATTATAAAGTCGAAGTTCTTCGCCTGCGCCAACTCGATGCGGGCTTCACGCAGACGCTGCTCGATGACCTCGGGCGCGTCTTCCGCGCGGCGGGTGAGCCGTTGCCGCAGCTCCTCGAACGAGGGCGGCAAGATGAAGATGCTCACCGCGTTATCGAATTGCTTACGTACCTGCGCGGCGCCCTGCCAGTCGATTTCGAGCAGCACGTCCATGCCGTCGGCCATGCGGCTTTCCAGCCAGCGCTTGGAGGTGCCGTAGCGGTTGCCGTGCACCTCGGCCCATTCGAGAAATTCGCCTGCGTCGATGCGGCGCTGAAATTCGGGGTTGTCGATGAAGACGTAATGCACGCCATCGACCTCGGCGCCTCGCGGCGCGCGCGTGGTGCAAGACACCGAGAGCTGAATGCCCGAGTCTTCCGCGAGCAAGGCGTTGACGAGGCTGGACTTGCCCGCCCCACTGGGGGCGGCGACGACAAACAGGTTTCCGGGAAACTGGGAGGACACGTGGCAGCCTGATTTATTCGATGTTCTGCACCTGCTCGCGCATCTGCTCGATCAGGACCTTGAGTTCGAGCGCAATTTCGCTGAGTTCGAGCGCGGCGGATTTGGATCCCAGTGTGTTGGCTTCCCGGTGCAGCTCCTGGATGAGGAAGTCCAGCCGCTTGCCCAACTCGCCGCCCTGGGCGAGCAGATCGCGCAGGGTTTGCAGGTGGGCCTGAAGGCGGTCGAGCTCTTCGGCCACGTCGATGCGAATGGCAAAACTGGCGGCTTCCTGCAGGCGACGGTCGTTGAGCGTTTCGACGCTGGTCTCGGCGCCGGTCAAAGCCGCCAGCGCTTCTTCCCAGCGGGCGGTGAACCGCGCTTGCTGGCGCTCCACCGCGAGGGGCACGATTTCGCGCGCCCGTGCGGCATGTCGACCGATCTGTTCGATGCGATCGAGCAACAGAGTGCGCAGACGGTCGCCTTCGAGCGCGCGCGCCGCGACCAGCGCGGTCAGGGCCTGCTGGGTGGCCAGGCTGGCGACCTGCGCGATTTCGGCAGCGTCGGCATGATCTTCCTGCGCGCTGCCGATGAAGCGCAGCACTTCACCGACCGAGAGCGGGGCGAGGTGAGGCGCCAGGGCGCGCAAGGCGGTATCGAAAGCCAGCAGCGGCGCGGCGGCACTGGCGTCGGGCATGGCGGGCGCGCTTTGCGGCGCTTCGAAAACCGCGCGGCAGTCGATCTTGCCGCGGCGCAGCGTCTGGGTGATGGATTGCCGCATGGCGGCTTCCGCACCCCGCAGTTCTTCGGGCAGCCGGAAGGCGATGTCGAGAAAGCGGCTGTTGACCGAGCGCAACTCGATATGGATCTTGGCTCCGCTCGAGAGTTGTGCACTATTTTGGCCGTAGCCGGTCATGCTATAAATTGGCTTCAATCGCATCCCCTTTGCGCGTATTTTTCCACACTCCTTTCGCCGGCAGGCTGCTAGCCTTCGTTTTCATGGCCACCTCGTCCAAATCCAAACCCGCCCCACTCGCTCCTGAATCGCAAGTGGGCGGCTACCGCATTGTGCGCAAGGTCGCCAGCGGCGGTTTCGGCGTGGTGTATCTGGCACTGAGCTCCGATGGGCAGAAAGTGGCCATCAAGGAGTACCTGCCGGCCTCGCTGGTGGAGCGGGGGCCGGGCGAGTCGAGCCCGGTGGTGCCACCCGACAAACTCGCGCTCTACCGTCTGGGCCTGAAGAGTTTTTTTGAGGAAGGCCGCTCGCTGGCGCAGATCTCGCATCCCAGCGTGGTCAGCGTGCTCAACTTTTTTCGAGAAAACGACACGGTGTATATGGTGATGAATTATCTGGAGGGCGCCTCGCTCCAGGAGTTCGTCATCACCGCAAGAGAACTCAAGCGCAAGAAGATTTTTCGCGAGTCGACCATCCGCTCGCTGTTCGATGACATCCTGCAGGGCTTGCGCGTGGTGCATCAGCACAAGATGCTGCACCTTGACATCAAGCCGGCAAACGTGTTCATCACCGATGACAACAAGCCCATCCTGATCGATTTCGGCGCGGCGCGCGAAGTGCTCAACCAGCAGGACAAGCGCTTTCGCCCGATGTATACGCCGGGTTTCGCGGCCCCCGAAATGTACAAGCGCGAGGGGGCGTTCGGTCCGTGGACCGATATTTATGCCGTCGGCGCCTGCATCTACGCCTGCATGACGGGCTACCCGCCTTACGAAGCACCGCAGCGGCTGGAGAAAGACCGGCTGCAGGCCCAGCTCTCCAAGCTGCGGGGCGTGTATTCAGACAATCTGATCGAGATCGTGGAGTGGTGCATGGCGCTGGATGCCATGGCGCGTCCGCAAAGCGTGTTCAATCTGCAGCGCGAACTGGGTGCGGAAAACGCGCGGCGCTACACCAATCTGACCATGGGCGAGAAGCTCCGGCTGCACATCGACGAATTGGTCAACGATACCAAGTCGCAAGTACAGAAAGTGCGGGATGTCACCCGGTTTGGCTCGCCCGTCCAGGCGGTGCAAACTCCGGGGCCTGAGCAGGGCAAAGCAGCCGCGAGGGAGAAGAATTGAAGTTTTCGGTGTACCAGGTGAGCCGCCGCGGCGGTCGTGCGACCAACCAGGATCGCATGGGCTATTGCTACACGCGCGAAAGCGCCTTGTTCGCTCTGGCCGATGGTTTGGGGGGGCACCCGCGTGGCGATGTGGCGGCGCAACTGGCGCTGCAGACCATTGCCAATCTGTTCCAGCAAGAAGCGCGGCCGCGCCTGCGCGACCCGCAGGAATTTCTGCGACGCTCGATTTTTCGGGCGCATGAGCAAGTCCAGCGTTATGCGCAAGAAAACGGGTTGACCGATTCGCCGCGCACGACGGTGGTGGTCTGCGTGCTGCAAAACGGCGCTGCGCATTGGGCGCATGTGGGCGATTCGCGGCTTTATTTCATGCGTAACGGCGCCATGCTCACACGCACCCGTGATCACTCGCATGTGGAGCAGAAGCACAAAAAAGATCAGCCTAGCGGCCTCTCTTTGCTGCAACCAGACGGCCCGACGCGAAACATGCTGTTCACCTGCCTGGGATCGGGGCAGCTGCCCATGATCGAGGTGGGTTTGCCGCAGGCCATGCGGCGGGGCGACATCGTGCTGCTGTGTTCCGATGGGCTTTGGGGACAGATCCCCGAATCGGTTCTGGTGCGGCAGTTCGGCCAGCAGGTGCTCTCCGATGCGGTGCCCGAGGTGGTGGAAATGGCGCTGCGGCAAGGCGGCGCCGACTCAGACAACGTCACCGCCCTAGGCGTCGAATGGGAGGCCGATCCCGAAGAACTGGAAACCTCTCTGCGCATTGAAACCGAGAGCATGCAAAGAGGTGGGTTCAAGTCCACCATCCAGAGCGAGCTGGCTGATCTGCAGGTCGAAGAAATGAACGACGCGGATATCGAACGTTCAATCGCTGAAATCAACGCCGCCATCCGCCAGGGTGCGGCGCGTAAATAACGCCTTTTCCTACCGATTACTTCCATGCAAAACACCCCTCCTGCGAGAGAAGGTCGCGGGCTTTCGGCGCTGCGCGCGATTGCCATTGAACGTCATTTCACCCGTCATGCCGAAGGTTCCGTGCTGGTGGCTTTCGGGCATACCCGTGTGCTGTGCACCGCATCGGTTGAAGAGCGCGTGCCGCCGCACAAGCGGGGCAGCGGGCAGGGCTGGGTCACGGCGGAATATGGCATGCTGCCCAGGGCGACGCACACGCGCGGTGAGCGCGAAGCCAAGCGCGGCAAGCAGCAGGGTCGTACCGAGGAGATCCAGCGCCTCATCGGCCGATCGCTGCGCGCCGTGTTCGATTTTTCAGCCCTGGGTGAGCGGCAGATCACGCTCGACTGTGATGTGTTGCAGGCCGACGGCGGCACGCGCACCGCGGCCATCACGGGCGCCGCCGTGGCCGCGTGGGATGCCTGTCAGTGGCTCATGGCGCAGGGCCGCATCCCACAGAACCCAATGCGTCAGTTGGTTGCCGCCGTCTCGGTTGGCCTGCTGGGCGACGATTACCGCCTCGATCTCGACTACGCCGAAGACAGCCAGTGCGATACCGATATGAACGTGGTGGGCACGGCAGACGGGGCGCTGATCGAGGTGCAGGGCACGGCCGAGGGCGCGCCGTTTTCGCGGCAGCAGCTCGACGGCATGATCGACCTGGCGCAACGCGGCATCGCCGAACTCGTCGCGCTGCAAAGACAGGCGCTGGAGATCTGACGGTGGCGGCGCCGACGTCTGCAACTTGGCGGATCGTGCTGGCGTCCGGCAATCCGGGCAAGCTCGCCGAGCTCTCGGCCTTGCTCGCGCCGCTGGGGTGCCAGGTGCAGACCCAAGGCGAATTTCATCTGGCCGAGGCCGAAGAGCCGCATCCCACCTTTGTCGAAAATGCGCTGGCCAAGGCGCGTCACGCCAGCTTCCACACCGGCCTTCCTGCGCTGGCCGACGATTCGGGTCTTTGTGTGGAAGCGCTCGGTGGACTGCCGGGCGTGCGCTCGGCCCGCTTCGCGCCGCAGGTCGAGGGGCCTCGGGCCGAACAGGACGCCGCCAACAACCGTTTGCTGTTGCAGCAGATGGAGGGCCAGACCCTGCGCCTGGCGCGCTTTGTCAGCATCGTGGTGGCGTTGCGCCATGCGGCCGATCCCGAGCCGCTCATCGTTCGCGGCGAACTGATCGGGCAGATCGGGCACGCGGCGCAAGGGCAAGGCGGTTTCGGCTACGACCCCTTGTTCGTGCTCGCGGATGGCCGCACCCTGGCGCAATGTGACGCGCAGGAGAAAAATCGCATCAGTCACCGCGGTCAAGCTCTGCAAACCCTGCTGCCTCTGCTGCGCACGCATTGGGGCTGGACGGCGGCGGCGTCAGAGCGCCCCCAGGGCTGGGCAACCCCCACCCCAACCCTCCCCACAAGTGGAGAGGGAGTGATCTCATCTCCCCCACGTCGTGGGGGAGGTCGGGATGGGGACGGCCCAGCGTTTCCTTGAGCATGACGTCTGGGCTTGCGTGAATCAAAAGCACATTCCAATCGTTGACCGCAGCGCCGCATCCGGCCCGGCCATCGATGCGGCGCCACAGCGTGCAGCGCAATCGCTGCCGCACTATATGCGGCCCGGCACCTTGCAGTTCAGCGCGCTGCCGCCCCTCAGTCTTTACGTGCATCTGCCGTGGTGTCTCAAAAAGTGCCCCTATTGCGATTTCAATTCGCATGAGTGGCGCGCCGGTGGGTCGATTCCCGAGCAGGCCTACTTGGCTGCGCTTCGCGCCGATCTCGATGCGACGCTGCCCCTGGTGTGGGGGCGGCGAGTCATCTCCGTCTTCATCGGAGGCGGCACGCCCAGTCTGTTCTCGCCCGAGGCCATCGACCAGTTGATCACTGACGTGCGCGCCCGATTGCCCCTCGTCGCCGATGCCGAAATCACGCTGGAGGCCAACCCGGGCACCTTCGAGCGAGATCGGTTTGCGGCGTTCGCACAGGCGGGCGTCAACCGCCTGTCCATCGGCGTGCAGAGTTTCGACGACGACCGCCTGCGCGCGCTCGGCCGCGTGCACGACGCGCGCCAGGCGCACGACGCGGTAGCCGAGGCCGCGCGCCACTTCGCCAGCTTCAATCTCGACCTAATGTTCGCCTTGCCTCAGCAAGACATGCCGGGCTGCAAGGCCGACGTCCACGAAGCGCTGGCGCACCAGCCGCCGCACCTCTCGCTCTATCAGCTCACGCTCGAACCCAACACCCTTTTCGCCCGCCAGCCCCCCCTACTGCCCGACGACGATCTGACCGCCGACATGCAGCATGCCGTGGCCGATCTGGCGGAGGCCGCCGGGCTTCAGCGCTACGAAGTCTCCGCTTACGCCGCGCCTGGGCACCGCTGTCGCCACAACCTCAACTACTGGCAATTCGGCGACTACGTCGGCATAGGTGCTGGCGCCCATTCCAAGCTCACTTTTGCGCATCGCATCGTGCGTCAGACCCGCTGGCGCCATCCTCAGCGTTACATGGAGCAGGCCGCGCAAGGCCTTGCCGTCGCAACCGAGGTCGAGGTATCGCGCAGCGACTTGCCGTTTGAATTCATGCTCAACGCCCTGCGTCTGCGCGAAGGCGTGCGCGTCGAACTTTTTGCCCAGCGCACCGGCCTGCCACCCTCTGCCATCGAAAAGCCCCTGCAAACCGCGCAAAGCAAGGGTTTGCTGGTCGATGATGCCGATGTTCTGCGCACGACCCCGCTCGGATTCGACATGCTCAACAACGCACTCGAACTGTTCCTGCCCCGATCAAGTCGCGTCGCGCCCAGATAGAATGTAAGGCTTGGCCCAGCGGTAGGGCTGATCAACAGGAAGCGTGGCAGAGTGGTCGATTGCACCGGTCTTGAAAACCGGCAACGGGCAACCGTTCGTGAGTTCGAATCTCACCGCTTCCGCCAGCTCATAGAACTAATCCCCTATTTCAAAGGCGGACAGAAGGCGCCATTGCTTGCGCGATTGAAGAAAAGCTGTCAGTGTGGCATGGCATCCGGCGTGTCAGGACAGACCCGGAAAATTTCCGGGCCTAGTAGCCGGAGATTCCAGCGACCTTGCCGCCGAGAAGTACAGCTTTAGTTCGGGCAAAACCTACGAAGCGGCCAAGCGGGCCGTTGACCTCCAGGATGAACGCGTCGTCGTCTTCGCCTGGTGACTTGCCGCTGACCACAATCGGGTCGATGAGGTCGCGGTAGTCGTCGGGTTTGATGCGCGGCTCAAGCCGTTGCAGGCGGGTTTCAAGAGCTTTGGTCACAGGTCACAATTCCAATGCTTCGATGCGCGCCTCCAGCCGGCAGTTTGATGCCCGCGAATCAGGATTTGAAGCAAGGATGCTGAAAAATTCAAATTTGGAGGGAACCGTTGCGAGTGTGCGTAGAGTATTTCAGCAGCCTATTAAGCAAACAGACTGGACTGGCAGTCTCTATGAAATTCAAACTTGCCCTGATCGCCGCAGCCAGCGCCGCCGGTGGCATGGTCAAACACGCGGCCAGCGCCGCGCAAGGCGCCGCTGCGGTGTCGAGCGCTTTGTCTGATGCTGCCGACAAGGCCAAGGACGCTATCAGCAAGCCCTGACTATTGCCGTACGCCGTCGCGGCTTACGCAGCGGCGTATCGGCATTTCCGTCTCAGACGGCGAACTTCGGTTCGCCGTTTTTTTCGCCTCGCCTCATTCCAGATCGGCCTCGGGGTTGTCGAGGCTGAAGACTTCGGCGTTGTCGTCGTAGGCGTAAATCTCGGCGTAGCGGCCCCAGTCGATGGCGGTGTCGAGCACGCGGCGGGCTTCGTCTTCGCTGAGGTGATCTTCCAGTTCGGTGAGAAAGCGCGAGTCGGGCGCGCGGTGGTTGAAACGCTCGTCGAGCACCGTGCGGATGCGCGCCACCAGCGGCACGCGCTCGATCAGGTGGCGGGCGAAAACCTGCTTGCGCTCCTGCAAACTGCCATCGACAAAGGTGCGTCCGGCGGGCAGCAGCATGATGTCGCCATCTTCCACCTGGGCGAAGCCGAGCAATTCCACGCCTTCGATCAGCGGAAACAGGTCATCCACCGAAAAGTGCATGTCCTCGGCCAGCTCGGGCAGGCTGATGCGGGTGTTGGCATTGCTCTTTTCCAGCGCGTCGAGTTCTTCGAGCAGGCCGGCCAGGGCATTGACCGAGAGCGACGGCAGCCGCAGGCCGATGCCCGGCGCCTGTTTACGCACCGCGTCGCGCCCGGTCGGGCGGGCGGTCATGGCGCCGTAAATGCCCTCGACCAGATCGCGGAACTGCTGCGATTCGCGCTCGCGCGGGTGCGGTAGGTCGATGTGCATTTCGCTGATCACCCGCCCGGGATTCGATCCGAGGATGACGATGCGGTCGGCCATGAGCACGGCTTCTTCGATGTTGTGCGACACCAGCAGAATGCCGCGGGTGGGAATCTTGCGCTCCGCCCACAGATCAAGCAGGTCGGTGCGCAGGGTCTCGGCGGTGAGCACATCGAGCGCGGAGAACGGCTCGTCCATCAGCAGCACGTCAGGGTTGATGACCAGGGCGCGCGCAAAGCCCACGCGCTGGCGCATACCGCCCGACAGCTCGCGCGGATAGGCGGACTCAAACCCGTCCAGACCGATGAGGTCGATGGCGGCCAGCGCGCGGGCGCGGCGTTCTGCCGGCGGCACCTTGAGCGCCTCCAGCCCCAGTTCCACGTTCTGTAGCACCGTCAGCCAGGGAAACAGCGCAAAGCTCTGAAACACCATCGCCAGCCCCGGCACCGGCCCGTCGATCGGCTTGCCACGATGCAGCGTCGTGCCGCTGGTGGCGGAAACCAGCCCGGCCAGGGTGCGCAGCAGGGTGGACTTGCCCGAACCGGAGCGCCCCAGCAACACCAGAATTTCGCCGTCGCGCAAATCGAGATCGACGCCGTCGAGAATGACGAGTTCGCTGCCCTCGGGGGTGCGATACGACTTGCGCACATTCGCCAGATGGAAAATGGGTGTGGAAGACGCGGCGTCAGGTGCGCTGGGCAGTTCGGTGGCGTTCATGGCATTCATGCTGGGTCCTTCAGTTCCGCGCGGCCGTTCCAAAGGAACCGAGACCCCCTTGGGGGAAACGCGCGCGGTAAGTCAGGGGGGATTTCATATCAGGCGGCAATCAATCGAGCCGCACCCGCGTGGCGGCAATTTTGTAGAGGCGGTGCCAGACCAGACGATTGATGGCGATGACGTACAGCGCCATCACGCCCACGCCAAGACCCACCTTCAGCGTCTGCCCCTGCTGGGTGGCTTCGGTGATGTAGGCGCCCAGCCCGGTGGCGACCAGGGTGTGACTGCCCCAGCTCACCACTTCGGCCACGATGCTGGCGTTCCACGCGCCGCCCGAGGCGGTGAGCGCCCCGGTCACGAATCCCGGAAACACGGCAGGCAGATAGAGCTTGCGCCACAACAGCCAGCCGCGCAAACCCAGATTACGGCCGGCTTCGCGCAAGTCGCTGGGCAGGGCAGACGCCGCGCCGATGACCGAAAACAGGACATACCACTGGCTGCCCAGAATCATCAGCGGCGCAGTGAACACGTTGACATTGAGATGCCAGTGCACGATGGCCACCACCACCAGCGGGAACAGCAGATTGGCGGGGAAGGCGGCGAGAAATTGCGCCACCGGCTGCGCCACAGCCGCCCAGCGCGGACGCAAACCGACCCAGATGCCCACCGGCACCCAGATCAGCGCCGAAATCGCCACCAGCACGAACACCTTGAGCGCGGTGAACGCGCCCAGCAACATCACATGACCGACCTGCAGCCAGCCGAAATCTCGCGGCAGCACCAGAAACAACGCCACGATCAGGCCGAGAGTGAACAGCACCATGCTGACGACAAACACCCGGTCGCCCCACACGGAAGGCGCGCGTTGCGGCGATTTGTGCAGCGGCACCGCGGGCAACAGGCGCACGCTCATCTCCCACAGCACGGCGGGCAGCCGGGCCAGGCGCTGGGTGAGGCGGGTGCGGCGCAGAAAGTCGAGCACCACCGAACGCGGCGCGTCCACGCTGACGGTGTTGTCCAGACGGAACTTGTCGGCCCAGGCGACGATGGGGCGAAACAGCAGAAAGTCGTAAGACAGAATCACCAAAGCCATGGCCAGAATCGCCCAACCGATGGCGCCCAGATTCTTGGCCGCGATCGCCGCGGCGATATACGAGCCGATACCCGGCACCGACACCTGCTGCCCGGCCACGGTGAGCGCCTCGGCAGCGACGACGAAGAACCAGCCGCCAGACATGGACATCATCGCGTTCCACAGCAGGCCAGGGGCGGCGTAGGGGAGTTCAAGCTTCCAAAAGCGCTGCCAGGCGCCCAGGCGGTAAAGCGTGGCGGCCTCGGTGAGGTCGCGCGGTACGGTCTTGAGCGACTGGTACAGGCTGAAAGTCATGTTCCACGCCTGCGACGTGAACACCGCAAAAATCACCGCGAATTGCAGCCCCAGCATGCTGCCCGGAAACAGGGCGATGAAGCCGGTCACGGTGATCGACAGATAGCCCAGAATAGGCACCGACTGCAGTACGTCGAGCAGCGGCACCATGATTTTTTCGGCGTAGCGATTGTTGGCCGCAATCCAAGCGTAGATCAGGGTGAACACGGTACTGGCGGCCAGCGCGGCCAACATGCGCAGCACGGTGTAGAGCGCGTACTCGGGCAGATCCGCGGGTTTGAGCGACAACGCCACGGTCTCGCCCAGATGGAACGGTACCGCCATCTGCCGACTGGCGTGGCCGATGATGAGCAGCATGCCGATGACCAGCGGCAGCGCGATCAGATCGCGGCGGTTGGGCAGCGGCAGCGCCAGTGGACGGAAATTGAAGGCCATGGATCAGTCAGGACGATTGGGGCGGCTTGAGTCGGAGGGTGACGCGCTGTGAAATTGGCAGCAAAAACAGCCGACTAGTCTAACGAGAGACGCGTGAAATTTCGATCATGCGAGCGTCATCGACTTTACACAGAAGTATCCGGGCATTTCAGCCGCCGGTTGATCGCTCTGCGATTCCGCCCGGATCAGCCTCATTCACGCAAGCCATGCACAATAACGGCATGCAAGCCAGAACCTATCTCCGCGCCTCGCTGCTCGCCGCCATCATCGTCATCAGCCTCAAGCTGCTGGCCTGGAAGGTCACGGGCTCGGTAGGCTTTTTGTCGGACGCGATGGAGTCCATCGTCAACGTCGCCGCCGCCGCATTCGCCTTGTTCATCGTGCGCATCGCCGAGGCGCCGCCCGACGCAGACCATCCTTACGGTCATACCAAGGCGGAGTATTTCTCCAGCGGCGTCGAGGGCCTGCTCATCGGCGTGGCCGCAGCGCTCATTCTGATCGAGGCCGCCAAGCGCCTCACCCATCCGCAGCCCATCAGCGACGTGCCGCTGGGCGCGGCGATCTCGGCCGCGGCCACGGTGATCAACCTCGGTGTCGCGCTGTGGATGCTGCGCGGCGCGCAGCGCCTGCGTTCCATCGTCATCGAAGCCGACGCCCGGCACCTGCTCACCGATGTCTGGACTTCCGTGGGCGTGATCGTCGCCGTGATGCTGGTGCCGCTCACCGGCTGGCTCTGGCTCGACCCGGTGATCGGCATCGTGGTGGCGCTGCACATTTTGCGCGAAGCGTTTTCGCTGGTGAAGCGCTCGGTCGATGGGCTGATGGACAAATCGATGGACGACGCCGACCTCGCGGGTTTGCAGGCCGTGCTCGACCGCTTTCGCTCCAACGACCTGCGCTTCGACCATGTGCGCACCCGCGTGGCCGGCACCCGGCGCTTCGCCTCCATGCACCTGCACATGCCGGGCGGGTGGTCGCTTCAGCGCGCGGCAGACTGCCGTTACGCCGTGGAAAAAGCGCTGATCGAGGCTTATCCTGGCATGACCGTAACCATTGAAATGCTGACCTCCGCACAGGAAAGCCTGCAGGAGGAAAATGCGCAGCTGCAGGCTACGGGAACCATCAGCCATCAGGTCTGCACGCCTGGCGCCCCCTCGCATCCGCACTGAAACCCGACCGCCCTCGTCACCACGCACCGCCCCGGAGACACTCATGCAACTCACCAGCCCCGCCTTTGCCGATGGTCAGCCGATTCCGCCGCAATATGCGTTTTGCAAGCCGTCGGCGGTCGGCCATGTAGCGCTGTCGCAGAACTTCAACCCGCCGCTGGCCTGGTCGGACGTACCGCAGGGCGCGCAAAGTCTGGTGCTGGTCTGCCACGACCCCGACGTACCCAGCCGTGCCGACGACGTCAACCTCGATGGCCACACCGTACCCGCCGACCTGCCCCGGGTGGACTTCTATCACTGGCTGCTGGTGGACATTCCGACCTCGCGCAGCCACATCGCTGAAAAAGAATTCAGCCATGAAGTCACCCCGCGCGGCAAACCAGGCCCCGAGTGCTCGGGCGGCATGCGTCAGGGCGTGAACGACTACACCGCCTGGTTCGCCGGAGATCAGGACATGGCCGGTCAGTATTTCGGTTACGACGGCCCCTGCCCGCCCTGGAACGACAGCCTGCTGCACCACTACATCTTCACGCTGTACGCGCTAGGTGTGGCACGCTGCCCGGTGGACGGTGCGTTCAACGGCGCGCAACTGCGTGCGGCCCTCGCCGGGCATGTGCTGGCCCAGGCCAGCCTCACCGGCACCTACACCCTCAACCCCGCCCTGCGCTGATCCATGTCCGACACCCCAGGCGCTCCGCCCCCTGCGCCCCCGCAGAAAAAAAAGGGCATGAATGTGCAGCTCAGCGGCCTGCTGGGCATCCTGCTGGGCATCGTGGTGCTGGTGGGCATTTTCAGCCTGCTGCGTGGCCGCCTGGTGAACGAGCCGGTGGATGCGCCCCAGCTTCAAATGGCCAATGACAGCCCATGCATGGCCGATGGCCTCAAGGCGCTGGCCGCCAGCGGCAAACCCATCACCTACGGCCAGTTGGGCGATCTGAAAAAACAGTGCGGCGAAGATGGCGAATGATGGGGTCGGGCGCGACGCGCGTGGAACACCGCCCTACTTCGCCCTCCCGAACTGCACCTGCACCCTCAAGCCCTGAGCGGACGCGCCCCGCGGCAAATCGCTCAGCGTGATCTCGGCATCATGCTGGCGGGCGATTTCGCGCACGATGGCCAGCCCCAGCCCGCTGCCCTCGCTGCCGTTGTCCAGAATGCGATAGAACGGCTCGAACACCAGCGCACGTTCCGCTTCGGGAATGCCGGGCCCGCTGTCATCCACCTGAAGCTGCACCACGGGCGCGCTGCGCGCCTCATCAGCCGTCGCGCTGCGCAGCCTCAGGGTCACGCTGCCTCCGGGCGGGGTGTAAGTGATCGCGTTGTGCAGCAGATTCTTGATGAGTTCCTGCAACAACAAGGCGTTGCCGCGCACCGGCAGCGGCAGCGGGGGGCTGTCGAACTCCAGTTCCAGTTGCTTGTCGAGCGCCAGCATGGCCAGTTCCTGCATGGCTTCTGCGGCGGGCTGGCGCAGGTCGATGGTCTCGAACACGGCGCGCGCCGCGCCGCCCTGATTTTCCGCGCGGGTGAGCGCCAGCAACTGATTGACCAGCCGGGTGGTGCGCTCCACGCTGCGGCCGATCTGCCGCAGACTGGCGCGCAGATCGGCCGGGTCGGTTTCGCGCTGCGCCAGCTCGGCCTGCATGCGCAGACCGGCCAGCGGGGTCTTGATCTGATGCGCGGCGTCGGCGATAAAGCGCTTTTGCGCCTGCAGCGACTGTTGCAAGCGGGCGAACAGACTGTTGATCGAATCGACCAGCGGCGCAATTTCTTCCGGCGCCTCCTGTTCGTCGATCGGGCTGATGTCGTCGGCACGGCGGCGACGGATGCGCGCCTGCAATTCGTTGAGCGGCGCGATGCCCTGCCCCAGCCCGAACCACACCAGCAAGATGAAAATCGGCACCACGACGAATTGCGGGAGTATGACGCCCTGCACGATGTCGCGCGCCAGCCGGGTGCGCGCCTCCGTGCTTTGCGCCACCTGCACCAGCACGGGGCCGGTCGCGCTGGCCCCGTGCTGCACCCGCGGCCAGACCCACACCCCGGCCAATCGTGCGCTGTGCGCGCCGATCTCACTGTCACGCCAGATCACCGTCAGCGGAGCACCCGCCTGCGTGGGCGGCAAGCTCGCCGGGGCGGGCAGGCTCGCCTCACCCGCCAGCAGCGCACCGGCCTTGCTGCGCACCTGGTAGCCAAGAATGCCGCCCACTGGCGGCTGTCGCAGCGTCTGCTGCCACAGGGCCGACTGCGCCGCGCCGTGCGCGCCTTCGGTCTGCACCTGCGCGGCAAGTTGCAGCAGGGTGTGCTCCAGTGCCGCGTCGTAGGGCTTGGCGGAAATGGCCTGCGCCACCAGATAAGTGATGCCGATGGACAGCGGCCACAGCAACAGCATGGGCGCGAGCATCCAGTCGAGAATTTCGCCAAACAGCGAGCGTGGATGATGCCGACGTTTGCGCCCCGCCGCCCCTTCGGTCGGCTCGCCGGACGGCGAGATTTCAGGCATCGGCACGAGGAGGCGCGGCCGACTCGGCCGAAGGCGCGGCAACCGGGACGATTTTCTCCAGGCAGTAGCCCAGACCGCGCACCGTGGCGATGCGCACCGGGCCGACTTCGATCTTCTTGCGCAGTCGGTGCACATACACCTCGATGGCGTTGGTGCTCACCTCCTCGCCCCAAACGCACAGATGCTCGACGAGCTGGTCCTTGCTCACCAGCCGCCCGGCGCGCTGCAGCAGCACTTCGAGCAGGGTGAGTTCACGCGCCGAGAGTTCCACCACATGGCCGTCGAGCGTGACCACACGGCCGGTGATGTCGTAGTGCAGCGGGCCGTGCTGGATCACGGCGCTGGCGCCGCCCATGCCCCGGCGCGACAGGGCTCGCACCCGGGCTTCGAGCTCCTGCAGCGCGAAGGGTTTGGCCATGTAATCGTCGGCGCCGAGATCGAGGCCGCGCACCTTGTCTTCCACGCTGTCTGCAGCGGTGAGAATGAGCACCGGCACGGTGGCGCCGCGTGCGCGCAGCTTGCGCAACACCTCGAAGCCCGACAGCCGCGGCAGCCCCAGGTCGAGAATCAGCAGATCGAATTCGCTGGACTGCAGCGCGGCGTCGGCGCTGTTGCCGTCGGCCACCTGATCAACCGCATAACCCAGAGCGCGCAGAGAGCGCAACAGGCCGTCGGCCAAGACCCGGTCATCTTCGGCAATCAGAATGCGCATGCTTGTCTCCACGATGTGCCCAATGCGCTGCCGTTGCGCCCGGACGTTTCGGGGGGATTTTAGGGCGCGGCGGCGACCCGTTCCTGCAATGCGACAGGCAATGCCCCGCTCCATTGCAACTGCACCGTGCGCGTGGGAAAGGCAAACTCCGCGCCGATGCGCTCGCATTCACGCACCAGACCGAGGTTGATCGCCTGCTGGGTATCCATATAGGCGGTGTAGTCGGAGGTTTTCATCCAGTACACCACTTCAAAGTTCAGTCTGGAATCGCCGAAATCCTTGAAATGCGCGCGGTCGAAGCGGGCGTTGGGCTGCTGATCGACGATGGTTTTAACCACTGCTGGAATCTGCTCCAGGGTTTCTGCCGATGTGTCGTAGGTCACGCCGAAGGCGAAGACGATGCGCCGCTCCTGCATGAACTTGTAGTTGCGCAGCCGGGCCTTGGTGAGATCGGTGTTGGAGAACACCACGATCTCGCCGCTGATGGAACGGATGCGGGTAGTCTTCAGGCCGATATTCTCGACCGTGCCGGAGAAGTTGTCCACGACGACGAAGTGCCCGATCTGGAAGGGCTTGTCGAGCACGATGGACAGACTGGAGAACAGGTCGCCCAGAATGTTCTGCAAGGCCAGGCCCACCGCAATGCCGCCCACGCCCAGACCGGCCAGCAAGGTGGTGACGTTGAAGCCGAGGTTGTTGAGCAGTAGCAAAAACACCAGCGACCACAGCAGCAGCCGGGCGATGAAACTCATCGCAGCCAGGCCGGTGGCGGTTTCGGGGTCGTGAGAAATGGCGCGCTCGCGCGAGACGCGAATCCAGAAATCGAGAAAGCGCGATATCCACAGCCCGATCTGCAGAAACAGCGCCACGGCCGCCAGCCCCAACGCCCATTTGCTCACCGCCTCCGGCAGGCTGAGGCTTTGCACCGCCGGGTAGAGGCCGATTAGCGCGGCCAGCGGCAGGCGCGTGCCCTGCACCGCGTTGACCAGCGCGTCGTCCCAATGATTGCGGGTGTGCGAGGCCAGGGCGCTGATCCACGCCAGCAGAATCGGCTTGAGCACGGAGACCAGCACCACGGCCAACAGCAGCCAGCCCAGCGCCAGCAGCCAGCTCTGCAAAGGGTTATTCAAAAAGGGAAGGGATAGCCATGCGCTCATCTCGTAGCCTTTCTCGGGAAAAAAATCAGAATGGGGGCGGTGACGAACCGGTTTGAGCAAGCTCATGCCACTGCACGCGTCGACGCGGCAAATGCCCGGGCTGGACGCGCTGCATATAGGCGATCATGCCTTCGCGAATACGGCAGCGCAGTTCCCAGGCGCGCGCCGAATTGGCCGCACTCACCAAAAAGCGCACCTGCACCGCGGTCTCGTTGGCGTCGGTCACATGCACCAGGGCCAGGCGGCCGTCCCAGTCGGGGTCGGCCGCGCATAGACGCTTGAGCTCGTCGCGCAGTTGTTCGATCGGCGTGGCGTAGTCCACCCACAGAAACACCGTGCCCAGCAGGCTGGCGCTGGAGCGCGTCCAGTTCTGGAACGGGTGCTCGATGAACCACTGCAGCGGCAGGATCAGCCGCCGTTCGTCCCAGACGCGAAACACCACATAGGTACCGGTGATCTCCTCCACCCGTCCCCATTCCCCCTCGACGATGAGCACGTCGTTGATGCGAATCGGTTCGGTCATCGCAATCTGCAGACCTGCCAGCAGATTGCTGAGCACCGGCCGCGCGGCAAAACCCACCACCAGACCGGCGATGCCCGCCGACGCCAGCAGGCTGGCGCCGATCTGCCGCACATCGGGAATGCTCATCAGCGCCACGGCCAGGCCGACGAGCAGAATGAGAAAACTCAGCACCCGGGTGAGCACCCGGGCCCGGGTGAGCAGGCCGCGCACCTCCAGATTGGAGTCGAGCAGATTGGGATCGTCGGGCAGTTGCAGGCCGCCGCGCCGCAGCAGCACCAACTCGCCGCCCGACCGCACCAGGCGCATGGCCAGCCAGGTCAACGCGGCAATCAGGCTCAGGTGCAACGGCGCAATTACCCACGACCAGTTCTCCAGCCGCTGCTGCAAAAATCCCGCATCGAGACGCAATATCAGCAACAGCCAGGCCAGCCGCAGCGGATTGCGCAGGCGCAGATACAAAAACTGCCCGTTGCCTTCCGGCCCGCTGGCTTTGCGCAGCAGTCTCGCCCCCAGCATGAACACTGGCGCCGCCAGCAGGGTGAGGGCGATGGCCAGCGCGTCAGGCGGGTGGGACGATGCCCACGCCCACAGCATCGTCCAGGTCGCATTCAGGTTCTTGTACATCGCTGGATTGCTCGGCTTACCGCGCCCGCAACTGCGCGAACAGTTCGAGCACGTGGTGCGTCCAGTGGGTGATGTCGTAACGTTGGATGAGTGCATCCATGCGCTGCATGCGCTCGCGCTGTTCGTCGCGCGGCATGTCCAGCGCCCGGTCGATGGCGTCGTCCATCTGGCTGATGCTGTAGGGATTGACCAGCACGGCGTCCTGCAACTCCACCGCGGCACCGGCGAACTCCGACAGCACCAGCACGCCGCTCTCGTTCACATGCGCGGCGATGAACTCCTTGGCCACGAGGTTCAGACCGTCGCGCAGCGGCGTGATCCAGCAGATGTCGGCGGCGCGGTAGTAGCTCAGCGTCTCCTCGAAAGGCATGGGCGTGGTGGACAGCAGGATGGGTGTCCAGGTGAGCGAGCCGTGATGGCCGTTGATGCGCCCGACGAGCTGCTCGATGTTCTGCTGCGCCCGCTTGTAGACGCGCATGCCGTCGGCCGCGGCCACGGCGGTGACCAGCAGCCGGACTTTGCCGTGCAGCTCGGGGCGGCGCGCCAGCAGCCGCTCGAAGGCCAGCAGCATTTCGCGCGTGCCCTTGGCATAGTCCACCCGGCCGATCGACACGATGGTGGTCTGCCCGGACATTTCGCGGCGGATGTGCGCCACCCGCGCCAGGTTGTCGGGCTTCTGCACCGTGCTGCGGATGAGGTCGGCATGGGTGCCGATGGGAAAGGCATCGATGCGGATCATGCACCCGCCCACCGTGATGGAGACCGGGGTGACCGGCTCGGACAGAGCGGTGCCCGTGGCCTGCAGTTCCGGCTCCACCGCGCGCTCGACCAGGCCCACGGTTTTGCGCAGCGACTGCACCAGCGCAGCGAAGTTGCGGGCATAGCGCGGCACGTGAAAGCCCACCAGATCGCAATCGAGCAGCGAGGCCAGAATCTCATCGCGCCAGGGCAGGATGTTGAACACATCGGGCGCAGGAAACGGCGTGTGGTGGAAAAAGGCGATCTTCACATCCGGACGCATCTGCCGCACGAAGCCCGGCACCAGCCACAGGTTGTAGTCGTGCACCCAGATCACCGCCCCCGGCGCGGCCTCGGCGCAGGCGGCTTGCGCAAACAAGCGGTTGACCTCGCGGAACACACTCCACTGACAGTTCTCGGTGGAATAGAGCGAGGGAAAGCTGTTGAGAATGGGCCACAGCGCCTCTTTGGAGACGACGTGATAAAACTGGCTGATCTGCTCGGCGGTCAGCGGCAGCCGCACGACTTCATAGCTGCCATAGCTGTCGTTCACCGTGATGCGGCGCTCGAACTTCGCAGCTTTCCCCGTCGGCGCTTTTTTCCACGCCACCCAGCTGGCGCGGTCGACCTGGCCGATGAAGCCCTTGAGGGCCGGCACGATGCCGTTGGGGCTTTTGTTTTCCCTCAGAACAGTCTGGCCGCCCTCGCTGTATTCCTCATACGGTTGTCTGTGATAGACGATGACCAGAGATGAAGCCATTGAAGTCTCCCTGTTGATGAAATCGCTGCAAGGCGTCGAGCACCCCGGCTGCGCCCGGCTGGGCGCTGCGGTACACATTGGTATGCGGCGTGATGGCATGATCGAGCGCAGCCTCGCGGTTGCTTACGGCCACGCCGGTCAGGCCGGTCTGGAACATCGACAGATCGTTGAGGGTGTCGCCAGCCACCAGCGTGCGGTGTTCAGGCAGGCCGAGCGCGGCCAGGGTGCGCAACAGGGTCGAGCCTTTCTGCACCCCGCGCGGCAGCACGTCGAAATACTGGTTGTCCGACATAAGGGTGTCGAAGCCCAGTCGCCGCAATTCAGTCGCAGCCACCTGCACCGGCTCCGGACGACGGTAAAAATACGATCGTCTGCGGCCGCCGTGCGGCGGTTGGGGCTGCAGCTCTGGATGTCGGCGTACGATGTCGTCGATCTGCTGCACGCGATCGGCAGGCCAGCTCGCGTCGAGCCACTGATCGATCGCCGGAATTGGCGCGAAGTCGGCGCCGGTCGCCACGCTGGTGCCCACGTCGCCAATCACATGATCGGGTTGCACCGGCAGATCGCGCGCGAGTTGGCGCATGAAGTCGAACCCGCGACCGCTGACAAAAATCAGCACGATCTCGCTGCGGCGCTGCGCGACCCATTCATACAGCGCCGCGCGCTGCGCCTCGTTGCCGCCCAGAAAAGTGCCGTCCAGATCGGTGGCCAGAATGGTTTGTGGCATCGACGCCTCCTTCATTGCGACTGCCGCGACTGCGCGCGGGACAGGGTGGGCCGCAAGCCCTGCACGTCGCGCAGCAGCCGGTGCGCATGCACGCCCGAACCGACGGGTAAGCCGAGCGCGTCGTCCTGCTGCACCGGCTGAGTCAACAGGTGCCGCAAGGCCTCCTCTGCCGTTTGACGGCGCCCCAGCACGTCGCGCACCGCAGCCGCCACCTGCAAATGCAGGCCCAGCCGCCGTTCCAGAATTTGCACCGACTGGCTACTGATCGCGCCTTCGGCCAACTCGCCCTCGCCGCCGGGGAATTCGCCGCGCCCCAGCTGCATGCCCAGCCGGGTGTTGCGCGATTGGGCCGATGACGCGGTGAGAAACAGATCGCCCGCACCCGCGCTCGACAACAGGGTTTCAGGGCGGCCGCCCAGCGCCAGGGCTAGGCGCCGCATGTCCTGCAGGCCGCGCGTCAGAATGGCCGCGCGCGCGTTCTCGCCCTGCTCGCAGCTCATGGCCATGCCGCAGGCGATGGCGATCATGTTTTTGAGCGCGCCGCCGACCTGCACGCCGATGGCATCGTCCGTCACGTCGAGCTGCACCTGACCTGCGGCGAACGCCGTGCGCAAGCCCCCCATCAGCCGCTGCGCCTGGCTTTGCACATCGACCGCACCGCGCTGACGCAGCGCAGGCAGACCGAGCGTGAGCGCCGCGGGCTGCCCGCGCACCACCTCATGCGCAAAACTCGGCCCGCCAATAGCGCCGATGAGCGCGCCCGGCCGCAACTCCTGCTGCAACACCTGAGTCATCAGCGCGCCGCTGTCGCGCTCGATCCCTTTGCAGGCGGCCAACACCACAGCGCGCCGCTGCAGCCAGGGCGCGGCAACGCGCGCCACCTCACGCAGCGCAGCCGACGGCACGACCATGAACACCGCGTGGGCGCCGTCAAGCACCTCGGCCATCTGGCTGCTCGCCTTCAGGCCCGCAGGCAATTCCAGATCCGGCAAATGGCGCGGATTGCGCGCCTGGGTGGCGATGGCGTGGGTGAGATCGGGGCGGCGCGCCCACAGGCGCACCTCCAGCCCGCCGCGCCGCAAGGCGCAGGCCAGTGCCGTGCCCCACGCACCAGCGCCGATCACGGCAACAACGGGTGCAAGGGTCGGATTGCCGACGATGAATGATGAAGCAGAGTTCTGCATGGACTCTCCCAAGGTCGTGGACAACCCTGTAGGTTGTCCGATGGCAGAACGCCCAGCAAAGCGGGGCGTGGCGACTGGGTGGCCGCGCGTGCAGACGCGGCCGGTGGGCATTCAGAGCGAATGCCATGAAGCGCGGGGTTGGCTTGAACCCCTAATGCCGTCCAGGGGACGAACGAGAAATTTCTGGCCCGCGAAGGCCAGGAGGCACACCAGAAGACACAAGTAGAACTCGCTACTTGTGGTGATATTTCTGGAGACTCATTGAATCAAAATATCAATGGATAGATTGTAAAGCAATTTGGAAGGAATTAAAACTTCAAAATCACCAAATTACTTACAAGTTTTTGGACGATCCAAGGAACATCGAAGTGACGCCCGATGATCTGTCTAAACCAGGTTCCAAACTCGCTGCGGCGCAGCAAAACGACGCCGAGTGCCGCTAGGCTCACCCCGCCTGTCGCGCGCCGTAGCGCAAGCGCATGATCAGCACGGCCAGCGCCAGCAGGAAAGTCACCGCGTTGGCGCCAACCAGGGGCCAGCTCTGCTGGATAACGCCATAGGCCAGCCAGAGCGCCACGCCCGTGGTGAACAGCGTGTACATGCCGAGCGAAATCCCCGAAACATCGCGCGTGCGAACCGTCAGCCAGGCCTGCGGCACGAAAGACACGGTGGTAAGAAACGCCGCGCCGTAGCCGATGAGATCGGTGAGGTGAAAGGCCATGAGGGACTCTCGAAAGACGGGGGGAGGTCGGCGAAGTGTGCGCTCAAGCCGTCTGCATGAAGCCGTTGATGAAGGCTTCCAGCGCGGGCCAGGCGCCGCCGGCGCGTGGGTCGTTGACCAGTGCGGCGAAGGTGTAGCGCTGCCCGGCACGGGTCTGCGCATACCCGGCGAGCGACAGCACGCCGTCGAGGCTGCCGGTTTTGGCGTGAATGCGCCCTGCGGTGTCGGGGTCGCGGAAATGGCGGCGCAGCGTGCCGTCTTCTCCGGCCAAGGGCAGCGACGAGATGAATTCGGGCATAACCGGGCTGTTCCACGCCGAGCGCAGCAGGGCGTTGAGATCGGCCGCCGAAATGCGCGCGATGCGCGACAGGCCGCAGCCGTTGTCCAGCACCAGGCCGGGCATGGGCAAATTGTGGGTGGACAACCATTGCTCCACCGCCTGCTGCGCCAGCCCCCAAGTGGCCCGCTGCGCACCCGCCTGTAGCGCCAGGGTCAGGAACACCTGCTGCGCCATGACGTTGTTGCTGTATTTGTTGATGTCGCGCACCAGCACGGAGAGCGCGGGCGAGTCCCACACGGTCAGTTCGGTGGCGCCCGCAGGCAGGTTGGCGGTGCGAACCCGCCCTTTCCAATCGATGCCGACCTGCGCAAACAGCGCGGCGAGCAAACGCTGCACATAGGCGTTGTCGCTCACCTCGGGGGCGATGTTCCAGGTCTGCGGCCCGCAGGCGGCCGCAAAACCCCCGGCGAAGCGCGGCGCGAAGGGCTGTTTCCAGTCGGCGCGCAGTTTGTCCTTCCAGTTGCCGCAGGCGCTGGCGGTGAGTTTGGGCGCTTCGCGCAGATCGAAGCCCGCCACCGGCGGCTCCACTGTGACACGCACCTGCTGTGCCTGAGCGTCGGGCACGAAGCCCAGGCGCAGCACGCCGAAGTTCACCAGAAAGGGATCGGGGCCGACGTTGTAGGGGGCGGTGGCGTCGCCGTCGAAGGCGCCGGGATTGTGCGGCGGAAGATCGAAAGCCTGACGGTCGATGAGCACGTCGCCGCGAATGCGGCGGATGCCCAGATCGCGCAGCCGTACCGCGATGCTCCACAGGTTGTCGGCCATCAGATGCGGGTCGCCGCTGCCGACAAAGGCCAGATCGCCCTGCAGCACCCCGGCGCGGATCGGCCCCGTGGCGTACACCGGCGTCTTCCACACATAGGCCGGGCCGAGAATGCGCAGAGCCGCGTAGGTGGTGACGAGCTTGAGCACGGAGGCCGGATTCATCAACGCGGCGCCGTTGAACGCGATCTGGGGCGACGGGCTATCGAGCGGCTGCAGCACGAAGGCGCAAGACTGCTGCGGAATACGCGCCGTCTCCAGCGCCTGCGCCACACCGGCAGGCAACGCCCCCGACCCGCCCAGCCCGACCTGCTGGGCCCGGGCCAGAAGCGGCATGCCGGTCACGGCCAGTGAGGAGATCAGAAAACGGCGGCGGCTGGATGGCATGGCATGGACGGCGAAGTAGAACGAGGGAATGGTATCGGCTTGCCGTCAGGCTAGGTTCAAAACCCCTGCCTACAATGCGCCGCATCATGACGACCCGCCCCCCCTTCATCCACCAGTGGCAAGAGGCCGCCGAGCGCAACAATTCGGCGCTGTGCGTCGGTCTCGACCCGGAGCCCTCGCGCTTTCCGGCGCCGTGGACCAACGACCCGCTGCGGCTGTTCGACTTCTGCGCCGCCATCGTCGATGCCACGGCCGATCTGGTCTGCGCCTACAAGCCGCAGATCGCCTACTTCGCGGCGTTGGGCGCGGAGGGCCAGCTCGAACAGCTCATCGCCCACATCCGCAAGGTCGCGCCGGGCGTGCCCGTCATCCTCGATGCCAAACGCGGCGACATCGGCACCACCGCGGAGCAATATGCCCGCGAGGCCTTCGTGCGCTTCAACGCCGACGCCCTGACGCTGTCGCCCTATATGGGCTTCGATTCGGTCGAACCCTATCTGCGTTTCCCCGAGCGCGGGCTGTTCGTGCTGTGCCGCACCTCCAACCCCGGCGGCGCCGATCTGCAGACCCTGCCGCTTGTTCCATCGAACGCCAGCTCGGCCACAGGCGCCTCGGCCCACCTCGGCGATGAGCTGCTGTTCGAGCGCGTGGCGCGGCTGGCTGCGCTGGACTGGAACCACCACGGACAGAACGGCCTGGTGGCTGGCGCCACCAACCCGGCCGACATCGAACGCATCCGCGCCGTCGCCCCCGAAGCGCCGCTGCTCATCCCCGGCATCGGCGCGCAGGGCGGCGATCTCGCAGCCACCGTGCGCGCTGCGCGCGGCAACTTTCTCATCAACGCCTCGCGCAGCGTGCTTTACGCCAGCAACGGGCGCGATTTTGTCGACGCCGCAAGACGCGAAGCCCGCCGCCTGCGCGACGCTATCAACCAGGAGGTGCACGCCGCCTCCACTGCCCCAAACGCCCCATGAGCAACAGCAGCGCATCCACCACTGGCCTCACCCACTTCGACGCCGCCGGTCAGGCGCATATGGTCGATGTCGGCGCCAAGGATGAAACGCATCGCGTGGCCGTGGCCACCGGCTGCATCCGCATGCAGCCCGCCACCTTCGCCCTGGTGCAAAGCGGCAGCGCCAAAAAGGGCGACGTCATCGGCATCGCCCGCACCGCCGCCATCATGGCGAGCAAGCGCACCGCCGACCTCATTCCCCTGTGCCACCCCATCGCCCTCAACCGCGTGGCGGTGGACTTCGACCTGCAGCCGCAGGACAGCAGCATCCACTGCACTGTCACCGCCGAAACCCGCGGCCGCACCGGCGTGGAAATGGAAGCGCTCACCGCGGTGCAGATCGGCCTGCTCACCATCTACGACATGTGCAAGGCGGTGGACCGCGGCATGATCATCGACGGCGTGCGCCTGCTCGAAAAGCACGGCGGCAAGTCGGGCGACTGGGTCGCCTCGGTCTGAGCGCCCAGCCAAAGCCGAGACGCGCCTGAACCGCCCTGCACGCAGGAACATGCCGCTGTTCCTACAATCGGGCGCATGAACATGATGACCGAACCCGCGCTGTTGCGCCTCGACGAGGCGCGCCGCGTCTTGCTCGACCCCTATCAGATCGACGAAATCGCCTTGCAGCGTGCGCTGGGCAAGGTGTTCGAGCACAAGCTCGACTATGCCGACGTCTATTTGCAATACACCCGCTCCGAGGGCTGGAGTCTGGAAGAAGGCCTGGTGAAGTCGGGCAGCTTCGACATCGAACAGGGCTTTGGCATTCGCGCGGTGCAGGGCGAGAAGACCGCCTTCGCCTATTCCGACGATATTTCCGAGTTGGCCTTGCTCGAAGCCGCCGACACGGTGCGCAGCATTGCCCGCGCGGGCAAGGGCAGCGCCAAAGTGCCCAGCGACACCCGCCGCAGCGCGGCGCGCGTGCTCTACGGTGCGACCGACCCGCTGGGCGCGCTCGATTCCAACGCCAAGGTGGCGCTGCTGCAAAAGGTGGACCGGCTGGCGCGCGCCAAGGACCCGCGCGTGGTGCAGGTCATGGCCAGCCTGGGCGGCGAACACGACGTGATGCTGGTGCTGCGCTCCGACGGCCTGCTGGCCGCCGACGTGCGCCCGCTGGTGCGCCTGAGCGTGAACGTGATCGTCGAGCAAAACGGACGGCGCGAGTCGGGTTCGTCGGGCGGCGGCGGGCGCTATAGCCTGGGCTACTTCGACGACGCCCTCATCACGAAATATGTCGATGAGGCGGTGAACACCGCGCTGGTCAACCTCGAATCGCGCCCCGCGCCTGCGGGCGAGATGAGCGTGGTGCTCGGCCCCGGCTGGCCCGGCGTGCTGCTGCACGAGGCGGTGGGCCACGGCCTGGAGGGCGACTTCAACCGCAAGGGATCGAGCGCGTTCGCGGGCCGCATGGGCCAGCGCGTCGCCGCCAAGGGCGTGACCGTGCTCGACGACGGCACCCTGCCCGACCGGCGCGGTTCGCTCAACGTGGACGACGAGGGCAACCCGACGCAGCGCAATGTGCTGATCGAAGACGGCATTCTGGTCGGTTATATGCAGGACATGCTCAACGCCCGGCTGATGGGCCGCGCGCCCACGGGCAATGGCCGCCGCGAGAGCTACGCGCATGTGCCCATGCCGCGCATGACCAACACCTACATGCTGGCGGGCGACCGCGATCCGGCGGAAATCCTCGCCAGCATCGACCGCGGCCTGTACGCGGTGAACTTCGGCGGCGGGCAGGTGGATATCACCAGCGGCAAGTTCGTGTTCTCTGCGAGCGAAGCCTGGTGGGTGGAGAAGGGCAAGCCGCTCTACCCGGTGAAAGGCGCCACACTGATTGGCAACGGCCCCGACGCGCTCACCCGCGTGAGCATGATCGGCAACGATCTGCGGCTGGACAGCGGCGTGGGCACCTGCGGCAAGGAAGGCCAGAGCGTGCCCGTCGGCGTGGGCCAGCCGACCCTGCGCATCGACGGCGTGACCGTGGGCGGCACGGGCTGAGCTCAACCCGACCTTCATCCAGGCTCAGCAGCCGGACCGCAGCGATGCGTTCCGGCTGTTTCATTTTTTACTTGCGGTGACATCGGTGAAAACTGCTTTACGGTGCATGATGAACGGCCGAACACTGGCTACAGTGCATCCAAGCCGGACGCGGATCCGGCCTTCCCTCCCACACTGCTGAAGAAAGGTTTGCTCGATGAAACACACCACCCTGCTCGCCGTTGCGCTGACCAGCGCTGCCCTGGCCTTCCCCACGATCGCCTCGGCCGGTTTGCTGAAAAATCACGAACAAAAAGTGCAGTGCGAAAAACAGGCCAAGGAGCAAAGCCTCAAAGGCAAGGATCGCACCGAGTTCATCAAATCCTGCGTGAGCAAGGTCCAGGAATCCGCCGCACCCGCAACGGAGCAAGCCCACCACGAAACCAATAAGGAAGAAGAGCATCACTCCATGCAAACCTCGCGCGCAGGCATGGCAGCGGCGGCGGGCGGCGGCGCGGGCAAGGTGTGGGTGAATGCCTCGACCAAGGTTTATCACTGCCTGGGCGACAAGTACTACGGCAAGACCAAGCACGGCGAATACATGAGCGAGTCGGCCGCCAAGGCGGCAGGCGATCATCCGGCGCATGGCAAGACCTGCAACTAAGCGGGTGTGAACGGACTCAGCCCGCGCTAAGTGAGGCCGGTTAAGTTGTGGGCATTCTGATTTTCAGCCGCGGCCCCGTGCGGCCTTGCTCACCATGTCCACAATCGCCCTGCCCGAACCGCGCTATCACCCCGTCTCCCGCCTGCTGCATTGGGCCATCGTGGCGCTGATCCTGCTGGAATATCCCCTGGCCTGGCTAATGACCGATCACCGCGGCGCGCCTGAAGATGCGCTGGCGACCTGGCATATCGGCGTGGGCACGACCATCCTCACCCTTTTCGTGCTGCGCCTGCTGTGGCGGCTGATCAAGACACCGCCGCCGCACCCGCCGATGCCCGCCTGGCAGGCGCTTGCGGCCAAGGCCACGCATGCGCTGCTCTATGCCGGATTCGTACTGCTGCCGCTGCTGGGATGGCTGGCCGCGTCGGCCCGCGAGTGGCCGGTGCATTGGCTGGGGCTATGGCCGCTGCCCGCCCTGTTTCCGGCCAACGCCACATGGGCTGCCCTGCTGGGCGACGCGCATCAAGTGGTCGCTCTGGGGCTGCTCGGCTTGATCGGTCTGCACGTTGCTGCAGCGCTGTACCACGCCTTCATCCTGCGCGACGGCAGCCTGCGCCGCATGTTGTAAACAAGCTCAAACCACCTTCAGCCCGGCCAGCTCGGGCTTGGGCTCGGGCGGCGGGGTTTTGAGCGCCTCGAGCGCCTGCACCACCAGACGCGCCACAATCAGATTGCGCACCGGCTTGCGGTCGGCCGGCACCACATACCAGGGCGACTGTGATGTGGAAGTCGCCGCCAGCGCCTGGCTGTAGGCGGCCTGATAAGGCTTCCAAAACTGCCGCTCATGCAGATCGGACGGGTCGAACTTCCAGTGTTTGAGCGGGTTGTCGATGCGCTCCTGCAAGCGCTCGCGCTGCTCGTCAAAGCTCAGGTGCAGAAAACACTTGACGATGGCCGTACCCGATTCCGCCAGCATCTGCTCGAAATCGGTGATCTGCCGCAGATAGCGCTTCATCTCGCCGTTCTTCAACTCACCGTGCACCCGGCGGATGACCGGTTCCTCGTAATGACTGCGGTTGAACACGCCGATGCAGCCCAGCGGCGGCACCTGCGCATGCACCCGCCAGAGAAAGTCGTGCCGCCGTTCCTGCACGCTGGGTACGCTGAACGACGCAGCGTGGATGCCCAGCGGATTCACCCCGGTGAACACCGCCTTGGTCGTGCTGTCCTTGCCCGCCGAATCCATGCCCTGCAGCACCACCAACAGAGCTTGCTCGCGACGGGTGAACATCGCGTCCTGCAGCTCGCCGATCTGACCGCGCAGGCGGTCGAGCTCGGCCTCGATCTCGTCTTTGGAAGGGTCGCCCGGCAGGTCGATCAGCGTGGCGCGGTCCGAGAGGTCGAGGTTGTCTTCGGGGTCTACCCGCAGACGGCGCAAATCGGTCAGTAGAGGCATGTCAGAGGGCATGTCCGCTTCAGCGCCTCACACCCTTGGCCAGCAGCGCCAGATTTTTACGGGCGCGTTCTTCACCTTGCGCGGCGGCCAGCGTCCACCAATGTCGCGCTTTCTCGACGTCAGGCAGCTTGCCCAACCCGCGGTAGTACAGCACGCCGAGGCTGAACTGCGCCTGCGCATCGCCCAGCTCCGCCGCCCGCTGGTACCAGCCGGCCGCCTGGGTGTAGTCGAGACTGCCGCCCCGGCCCATCGCCAACAAGGCGGCAAGCTCGCGCTGCGCCTCGGGCATATCCATCTCGGCGGCCTTGCGCAGCCAGGCCACGGCCTCCGCATCGTCCTGCTCGACGCCCTGGCCGGTGACGAACAGATGTCCGTAGCGGTAGCAGGCTTCACGATGGCCCTGATGCGCAGCGAGAGAGAACATCGCCGCAGCGCCCGAAGGATCGGCCGGGCCGCAACGTCCGTTGAGCAGAAAAACGCCCAGATTGCACTGGCCCGCCGCGTCGCCCGCCTCTGCGGCACGCTGATACCAGACCTGGGCCTGCGCGTCGCTGCGGGGCACCCCGCGCCCATGCTCGTACAAAAATCCCAGACCATTCATCGCCCGGGCCAGGCCCGATTCGGAGGCCTGCTGCCACAGGTTGAGCGCCTGCGCATCGCTTTGTTCCACGCCGCGCCCGTGTATGTAGAGCCAGCCCAGGTTGTACCGGGCCCCGGCAGAACCCTGTTCGGCCGCCTTGCGATACCAGTGCGCCGCATGAACAAAGTCCTTGCGGTCGTGATAGTGCGCGCCCAGCCACTCTTGCGCGGCCGCATCTCCCTCATGCGCCAAGACTTCAAGCGGATGCTGCGTCTCGCTGAAGTCGAGATGCTGGGGCGGTTGGGTGTGAATGCCGAGATCGAGCTCGGCGGACCGTGGGGTACTCATGGGCGCGGCGATTTTTTGCAGGCATGCAGCATACCCCCGACTCGCCCCGGAACGGAACATTGCGGCGATATGCTCCGTACTCTTGTTTCTTCCCGTGTTTGTTCCTTTTTTGCGGAGACTCTTTTATGCGCCGCTGGATATCCCTTCTCTTGCTTTCCGCCGCCCTGCTGAGCCTGAGCGGCTGCGGCTACAACGCCCTGCAGGCGTCCGACGAGCAGATCAAAGCGAGTTGGGCCGAAGTGCTCAACCAGTACCAGCGCCGGGCCGATCTGGTGCCCAATCTGGTGAACGTGGTCAAGGGTTACGCCGCGCATGAAAAAGACGTGTTCGTGCAGGTGACGGAGGCGCGCGCCAAGGTCGGCCAGATCCAGGCCACGCCCGAACTCATCAACGATCCGGCCGCCTTTGCCAAGTTCCAGGAGGCGCAGGCGCAGATGACCAGCGCGCTGTCGCGCCTGATCGCGGTGTCCGAAAACTATCCGCAGCTCAAGGCCGATGGCGTGTTCCGCGATCTGCAGGCGCAGCTCGAAGGCACGGAGAACCGCATCGCCGTGGCCCGCATGCGCTACATCGAAGCCGTGCAGAACTACAACAACCTGGTGCGCCAATTCCCCAGCAACCTCACCGCCATGGTGGTGGGCATGAAGGTCAAGCCCAGCTTCACCGTGGAGAACGAGAAAGCCATTTCGGTGGCGCCCAAGGTGGACTTCGGCGGCGCCGCCCCCGCGCCTGCCGCATCGAAGTAAGGCCGCATGACGCTGTTGCGCGGAATCTGGAAGCGCTGGCTGGCCGCGCTGCTGCTGTGCGGCCTTGGCACGCTGGCCTGGGCCGCGCTGGCGCCGGTGCCCGCGCTCACCGCGCCGGTCACCGACCTCACCGGCACCCTCACCGCAGAGCAAACCGCGACGCTCGATCAGGAGCTGCAGGCCTTCGCCACGCGCAAAGGCAGCCAGATCGCCATCCTCATGGTGCCCAGCACCGCGCCGGAAGCCATCGAGCAATACAGCATTCGCGTGGCCGAGGCGTGGAAGCTGGGCCGCAAGGCGCAAGACGACGGCGTGCTGCTGCTCGTCGCCAAGGACGACCGCGCCATGCGCATCGAAGTGGGCTACGGGCTGGAAGGCGCCATTCCCGACGCCATCGCCAAGCGCATCATCGCCGAGGTCATCACCCCGCAGTTCAAGCAGGGTGACTATTTCGGCGGACTGCAGGCAGGCGTGCAACAACTCATGAAGCTGATCGACGGCGAGCAACTGCCGCCGCCGCAGGCCGTCGCGCCGGGCGCAGACCGATCCAGCGCGCAGGAAATCGGCTTCATGGTGTTGATCGGCGCGGTCGTGCTGGGCTCGGTGCTGCGCAGCGTGTTCGGTCGCACCGTCGGCGCCGGGCTGAGCGGACTGATCGCAGGCGGCGTGGGGTGGTGGCTCGTCGGCTCCGTGCTGTTGGGGCTGACCTTCGGCGCGCTCGCCTTCCTCGCCGTGTTCAGCGGCATACGCATGGGAGGTGGGCCGGGCGGACTGGGTGGTGGTGGCTTTGGCGGCGGCGGATTCGGCGGCGGCAATGACCGCGGCTCGGGCGGATTCAGCGGCGGCGGCGGTGGTTTTGGCGGAGGCGGCGCTTCGGGCCGGTGGTGAGATGCGTTGGTCCCGTCTGCTACGACACCTACGCTTTGCGCCCTGGCAAACCCGCCGGGCGTTTCCGCAAGCCACGCTGGCCGCCATTGCCAAGGCCATTCACGCCGCTGAGCAGGCGCACGGCGGCGAAATCCGCTTTGCGGTTGAAGGCGCGCTCGATCTGCCCGAACTCTGGCGCGGCCTGAGCGCCCGCGAGCGCGCCATCGAGGTGTTCTCGCACCTGCACGTCTGGGATACGGAGCACAACGACGGGGTGCTGATCTACCTGCTGCTGGCCGAGCGGGACGTGGAAATCGTGGCCGACCGCGGCATCCACCAACGAGCGCCGAGCGACGCTTGGGAGCAGGTTTGCCGCAGCATGGAAGCGCTGCTGCGCCAAGGCCGCTTCGAGGCCGCCGCGCTGCAGGGCGTGGCCGAAGTCAGCGGCCTGCTCGCCCAGTATGCGCCGCCGCGCAGCGGCGATAAACGCAACGAACTGCCCGACTGGCCGGTGGTGCTGCGGCTTTAGGGCCTGTTGGCCCTACTTCAACCCAGATTTTCCATTAGGACATGGGATGATGGCGCGGCGGATTGGGGATGGATTCGGCCTTGCGCGACAAGCCCATAGCCCGAGCTATGGGCGCGAAGCGCGGGGGCGAAGACGCCCCAAACCGCCCGCCAGCGCCCATGTAGGGGCGTAGCCCCGCCTAATGGAAATTCTGGGTTCAAGGAAACAAACCCTTGAACAGGCCAGGAACCGCCTTCTGCAGTGGCTGGGCCTGGGCGGGTGCGAGCTGTTTCTGCAGTTCGTTCTGCAAGGTGTTTTTCAAGGTCTGCTTCAACAGATTCCCGCCCGCCTGCGACCACAACACGGTGTAGCTCGGCTGGGCAAAACTGCCCGCGATACGCACCGGCACGGTGACGCCGCGCAAAACCGCGAGATCGGCCCCGCCCTGTCCGCGCAGCGAACCGACGACGGCGGGCAGCAGCAGATAGTCCAGACGCTGCCGGGGCAGATCGAACCAACCCTCGCCGCCCACGCGCAACAGCGGGCTCTGTACCATTAGGTCGCTGTTCTTCGCCACCCCGTTCTGCAGAACAAAGGTGGCGCCCAGCGAGGTGAAATCAGTCTGCTCGCCCGGGGTGGCGGCGAACTGCCCATCCTTGCGCGCTGCCAGCAGGGCGCGGGCGTTACGTAGCATCTGCGCCAGATTGAAACCCTTCACAGCGCCGTTGCGCACATCGAGCCGCGCCTTGCCCGAAAGGCTGGCGATGAGCGCGGGCAGGGTCTTGCCCTGTGCCGTCAGGTTCATCGTCCAGTTGGCCTTGCCGAGCAGAAAATCTTTGCCGATCAAAGCCTGCAACACCGGCTGCACGCTGACATCACGCCCGCTTTGCTGCAGGGCGTATTGCTGCTGCGCCAGATTCACCCGCAGATTCGCGTCCACACTGCCGCCAAAGCCCTGCGCGCTGAAAGGCTGCAAGGCCAGCGTCTTGCGGTCGCTGGTCAACTGACCCTGCACCGCGCTCCATTGCATGCCCTTGAACAACAGGCTGCCAATCTTGAACTGCGCGCCCAGCCCGAGTTTTTGAAAGGCCGACAGGTCGATGGACGCAGGCGCGGCGGCCTTGGGTTGGGCGGCGGGCGGCGGCAGCCAATCGTCGAGGTTGAGGCGGTCGGCATTAACGTCGAGGCGCAGGGTGTCGGGCTGCGCCCAGCCGCCCGATAGCTTCATCCCGCTGCCGGCCACCAGGCCTTGGAGCTGAAGCTGCGCGGTAGGTCCGTTCATGGGGCCGTTCGCGCCGCCGTCGTATTGCGCATTGCCCTGCAGCGCCAGGGTCTGCGGTTTGGCGCTTGGGGTGAGCTGGCCCGAGAGCTTGATCGCGGGCAGAACATAGTGCGCATGAGTGAGGTCGAGCTGCAGCGGCGAGGCCAGAGTCAGGTGCATCGCCCCCGCCTTTCCGGCCACGCCGCGCTGCACATCGCACTGCGCCACGGGAACGCGCAGCGCGCTCCAGGCGCCCGCGGCCTGCTGGGCCTTGCACTGCAGCTGCAGCGCCTGCGCCGCGCCGATCTCGGCGCTGGCATCGAGCGGCCCGATCTGCACGGTGTCGCCCTTGGCATCGAGCGTTGGCAGGCTGATCTGCGCACTCAAGTTTTCCCCGCTCTCGGTGCGGCCGGTGGTCTTGATGCGCCATTGCCGCGCCGTCAGCGCCCACAATGAACCAGTGCGCAGCCCGAGTTGGTCGGCGCTGAGCTGAGTCTGCATCGCCTTCAGTCCTGGCACGTCGCCCTGCGCCGACAGCGCCAGATCGGTCAGCGCCACGCTGTGCTGCGCCGGGTCGGCCAGCAGCTTGCCGCGCAGGGCGATGCGGGTTGCCAGCGCGGGCTGGACAAAGCGCGCCGTGGTCTCCAGATGGAAGGCCCCGGCGTTGCCGCCGTCCAGACCGGAAAGGCCGACGTCTAGGCCATCGAGCTGGCCGTGGAGCTTGGCCTTGTCGTCGTCGTAAAAGAGCACGCCCTGCTCCACTTGCAGACGGTGCACCGACAGGCCCAGCGGGCTGCGCGGGGGCGCGGATTCGGGCTTGCTGTCGGGCAGCAGGTCGGCGAAGTTGAAACGCCCCTGCGCGTCGCGGGCCACATGAATTTGCGGCTTGATCATCACCACCCGATCGACCACCAGCTTGCGCTGCAGCAGCGCGAACAGATCGAGGTGCAGTCGCAGGTCGTCAGCCCGCGCGAAAACGGCGGGAGAGTCGCGCTCGCTCAAGGAAAACGGCCCGGTGCGCAGCGTCAGTGGCGGAAACAGCGTGAGCTCGATCGTGCCGGGCAAGGTCAGCGTGCGGTGCTCGCGCTCCTGCACCACCTGGATCAGCGGGGCCTTGTATTGGTTCGGATCGAAGGTGAGCAGCAGAATGCTCATGCCGCCCACCACCAGAATGACCGCGGCCAACAGCGCCGCCAGCAGCCCTTTGAACAGACGCATCGGCCAGCGCCTGCGCGGCACGGGCGCGTCGGGCTGCGGCGCAGTGACCTCAGTCATGGGCGGGAATTACGCCCAGGCGCTGATGCGCCGGGGGCACAATGCGGGTTTTGTCGATCAACATGGCGGCTGATTTTAGGCAGCTTGTCTGACAGCCCGAAGTTCCCAGAAACACAGCGCTTCAAGCGCAGCCATTCCATCATGTCCACCCCTTCTTCCGACCTTCTGATCTGCGGCGGCGGCATTGCAGGCAAGGCCTGCGCGCTGGCACTGGCGCAGATCGGGCTGCAGGTCACCCTGCTGGGCGCGCGCCCGGCTGCCGCCCTGCCGACCCAGGGCTATGCCCAGCGCCTTTACGCGCTCAACGCCGCCTCAAGGCAATTGCTCGAAGAGCTGCGGGTCTGGCCGCAGATGCCGCCTGAGCGCATTCAGCCCGTACAGGCCATGCACATCCGAGCCGATGGCGCCCAGCTCGCCTTCGATGCCCGCGACGCCCGCAGCGAGGCGCTGGCCTGGATCGTCGAGTCCGATTCGATCGAAACCGCGCTCGATCTGGCGCTGCGCTTCGAGCGTCGGGTTGTGATCGACCCGGCCCAGGCCGCGCGGCTGCAACGCCAGCCCGCGGCGGCAGGCTGGCAGGTGCAGACCGATGACGGCCGCACCCTGCAGGCCGCGCTGCTCATCGGCGCCGACGGCGAGCACAGTCTGGTGCGCAAGGTCTCGGGCATCGCGATGGATACGCACGACTACCTGCAGCGCGGCGTGGTCGCCAATTTCCTCTGCGCCGCACCGCACGATGGTGCCGCCTTCCAGACCTTCGCCGACGGCGGCGTGATCGCCCTGCTGCCGCTGGCGCCGCTACAGGGTCGGCCAATGGTGTCGCTGGTCTGGTCGGCCCCTGAGGCGCTGGCGCTGGAACTGCTCGACTTGTCGCCCGAAGCTCTGGCGCAGCGCGTCGAAGCGCATCTGCCCGCCTTGCGCGCGCAACACCTCGGGCCGCTGCAGGCCACCGGCCCCGCGGCGGCCTGGCGCCTGCAGCGCCAACTGGCCCGCCGCACCGTGGCCGACGGTCTGGTGCTGATTGGCGACGCCGCGCATCGCGTGCATCCGCTGGCCGGTCAGGGCCTCAACCTGGGTCTGCAAGACGTGCAGGTGCTGGCCCGCACCCTGCAGCAGCGCAGCGCAGGCCAGGCCGTGCACGACCCGCGACTGCTGCGACGTTATTCCCGCGCCCGGGCCGAACAGGTGCTAGCACTCGCCACCACCACCGACGCCCTCGCCCGGCTGTACGGCGCGGGCAGCCGCGTGCCGGGACCGCTGCGCGCGCTGGGCCTGCAGACTGCCAATGCCCTGCCGCCCCTCCGGCAGTTGCTCACCCGGTATGCTTCGGGTCTTCCCTATCTTGCCTGACGCGCGTTTGTGCGCTTTCCCGCCTAAATGAACTCTTTGCTCTCCCGCTCCGTTCTGCGCGTTCTGCGCGGGGTCGCGCTGTCCGCGGCCTTCCTGTCTCTGCCGGTCATGGCGCAAACCCTGGCCGAAACCCGCGCCGCACTCGAAAAAGCCATGCCGGGTCTGCCCGCCAGCGCCAAGATCATCAAAACGCCCTATGCCGGGCTGTATGAAGTGGACGTGGGCGCCAAGATTTTCTACACCGATGCCAAAGCCACCTTTCTGTTCGCCGGTGAGATTTTCGACACCAAGACCCAGACCAACATCACCAAGGCCCGCATCGACGATCTGCGCCGGGTGAACTGGAAGGATCTGCCGTTCAAAGACTCGTTCAAGCTGGTGTTCGGCAACGGCAAGCGCCAGATCGCGATTTTTGAAGACCCGTATTGCCCATACTGCCACAAGATGGAAGCCACGCTGGAAAAGATGAGCAACGTCACGCTGCATGTGTTCGTCGTGCCCATCATCCGCCGCGAATCGATGCAACAGGCGCGCGACATCTGGTGCGCCCCCAACCGCAGCAAGGCCTGGCTGGACTGGATGAACAAGCAAGTGCAGCCGCCCGCGGCCGCGGCGACTTGCGTCGACCCGCTCAAGGCCAATGTGGAACTCGCGGAGAAGCTGGGCATTTCGTCCACCCCCACGCTGATCTTCACCGACGGCGACCGCATGGAAGGCGCCCTGCCGCAAGAAGAAGTCGAAAAGAAGCTGGCCGCAGTCAAGTAAATCAAGCCAAGCCGAAGCGCCACAGCAGATACACCGCCATGCCGCCCGCGATGGCGGCCAGCAGTTTGCGCGTACCCAGTGCCAGCGCGGCGCTGGTCAGCGCACCGGCCAGCCAGGGGTTGCGCCAACTCAAATCCCAGTGCTGGCCGTCGGGCAGCAACACCATGGGCACGACGATGGCGGTGAGCACCGCCACCGGCACATGGCGCAGCGCCTGCTGCACTCGCGGCGAAAACCTCAGCCGCCCGCCCAGGCCGAACAGGGTATAGCGGATGGCAAAGGTCACCACCGCCATGCCGACGATCACCGCCCACAGGCTCCAGTTCATCGCGGGTCTCCTGCGGCTTGCAGACGGCGGCGACCATCCATCCACACCCCGACCGCCACCCCGGCGAAGGCGGCGAGCATCAGGCCGAGCTTGTACGGCAGGTCGCGCGCTGCCAGCGCCACCACCGCCGCAGTGAGGGCCACGGCGATGCTGGGACGTTCGCGCAGCAGCGGCGCGACGATGCCCACGAAGGTGGCCACGAGCGCGAATTCGAGTCCGAGATGCGTCAAGGCCGGGCTGGCCTGCCCCAGAAACGCGCCGACCGCCGTCCAGCCCAGCCAGTTGGCGTACATGGCCGCGCCCGACCCCGCCGTGTACCAGTGTTTGAACGGCGCGCCGTCGTCGTGCGCGTAGCGGTGATGCACCGCGGCGTAGGTCTCATCGGTCAGCCAGAACGCCAGCAGCACCCGCCAGCGCTGCGGCAGCCGCGCCATCTGCGGCTGCAGGCTGGCGGCGTACAGCAAGTGGCGCAGGTTGACGACCAGAGTGGTGAACACCACGACCAGCGCGCTGGCGCCGGTACCCAGCAGACTCAGCGCGATGAACTGCGCCGATCCGGCGAACACCAGCGCCGACATGCCCAGCGCCCCGACGATGCCCAGCGGACTGGCCGACGCCAGCGCGCCGAAAATCAGCCCGAAGGGCGCAGCGCCCAAGAGCAGCGGCAGGGTATCGCGCGCGCCGAGGAGAAATTCGGTGGAACGTCCCGCCGGGTGAGGCGAGGGAGAAGAAATCGACGTCATGCCCACAGACTAGCGGCACGGCTCGATGCGGTCTTGAACGTTCTTGCTCTGGAGATAAGCGCCTGGCGTGACGCCGAAGGCTCGCTTGAACAGCCGGTGCAGATGCGACTGGTCGGCAAAGCCCAGACTCGCCGCCACCTCCGCCGGGCTCAGCCCGCCGCGCAGCAGGCGCTTGGCCTGCGCCAGCCGCCACTGGTTGCGCCAGGCATGCGGCGGCAGTCCGACGCTGCGCGAGAACACGCGGTTGAGGTGCCAGGGGCTCAGGCCCACCGCGCGCGCCAGATCGTCGAGAGTCAACGCCGCCTCAAAGTCGGCCCGCAACAGCTCCTGCGCTCGGCGCACGGCTGCATCCTCGCATCCTGTGGCGGGCTCGACCACCCCGGCGTGGCGCAACAGCGGCGTCATGGCCTCGCGCCAGGCGCAGCTGCGAAGCAAGGGATCGCGGCAGGCGATCAGCACGGCGTGCAAGCGCTGCAAAGCACGGAACAACGCCGGGTCGTCGAACACCACCCGATCGAACACCGGCAGCCGCGCATCGCCGTCGCGCAGCTCGGCCATGAGTTCGCCTAATTTCTGGGGCGCTGGGTAAAGTGCGCGGTAAGACCAGCCAGACTCGCCGCCACTCTGGCCCGTGTGCACCTCTGCCGGCGGGATCACGATGATGCTCCCCGCGTTCGCCACGCCTTCCGCCCGTCTGCAACGAAAGCGCTCGCTGCCTTGTTCGATCAAGGCCACGACAAAGGTGTCGTGCACATGCGGTGCAAACCGGTGATGCACATAACGCGCCGTCAGCAGCTCCATGCCCGCGAAATCCGGGGCGATGTGCATGCGGGCCGATTCGGTCTGCGGGGCGATGGCGGGTGAAGACATGCGCAGATTGTCCTGCAGACGCTGAGCGCTTCGACACAAAGTTGCGCCGCACAAAAACCCTGCCACACACTCGGAAGCACATGATTTGTCACCGCATTGGGCGTACAAGCTGTGGCACCCCCGAATCGACTTGACAGGAGACCGTGATGCGTCTGTTCCATCTTGAACCGTCCGATACCCAACAGCTCGCGCAATGGTTGCAGCAGGCCGACGCGCTGGTGCTCGCCCAGGGCGGCAGCGATGTGCTCAGCGGCACTTTGCAGGATCTGCCCATCCTCCAGAACCTCATTGCGCAGCACCCGGCCGCGCCCACACCCGAGCAGCTGCACGCCGTTTCGGCTGCGATCGGCCGTGTCTTGCTGCATGAGCAGGCGGGCAGCGAATGGGCCATCGTGCAAGGCGTGCATCAGCGCGGCTACGCCATCCGCCGCATGGGCACCCTGCACTGGGTGTCGCCCGAGGGCGCCCTGCGCTCGCATCTGCACGGCGGCGCCCGGCTCGACCTGCGGCAGCTGTTCGCCAGCCTGTGCGAGCGGCTGAACCCCCCGGCCATGGCCGCTTGAAGCGGCGCATCCTGCGGTGATGAAGCCGCGCTTGATGCGACCGGCTTATGAAGTCGGCTTGAGCGGCGTATAACCGTCGTTCAGGGTGTGCAGGAAGGCGATGATGTCGCGCATGTCCTGCGCGGTCATCGCGGGTTGTTCGCCCAGCTTGCGGTTGAGCGGCGGATCGGTCACGTCCACATTGGCGCGGTACTGCGGCGGCAGGTCGTCGTACTTGCGCACCTGGCCGTCCACGGTGGGGTAGATTCTGCCCGGCTGCACGTCGCGGAAGTTGTAGAAGTCGAGCACCTGCTTGAGCGAGTGATAGACCCCGTTATGGAAATACACCGGCCGCTGCGCCACATTGCGCAGCGTGGGAGTGAGGAACATGCCGCAGTAGGCAGTCTGGTTTTTCAGGTCGGTCCGGAAGGGGCCGCACAGCCCGATATCGAAGTAGTGCGGGTTGTGGTTCGCCGGAATCTGTGGATTACGCGGCACGCCCAGCGCCTCGTACTGCGTGTCGGTGAACAGCGGCGGCAGTTGATCCTTGGTCGGCTGATCCAGATGGCAGGCAGCGCAATCGCCCTTGTTCACATCGTTGAACGCCAGATAGCCGCGCATTTCCTGCGACGTCAGAGTTGCCCTGCCCTGCAGCCAGGCGTCGTACTTGCTGTTGAAGGCGTGGAACTGCGGGTCTTCGATCTGGTAACGGGCGATCGCAAACAGCGCCTCGGAAACCGTCTGCTTCGGGTCTGCAAACACATTGGGGCCGAAGAGTTGCAAAAACGTCTTGGCATACGGCTGGCGCTCGATGATGGCAGCCACGCGCTGCGGCGTGCCCGCGTCCATCTCCACCGGGTTGAACAGCGGGCCACCCGCCTGCTGCTGCAGGGTGTTCACCCGCCCGTCCCAGAACAGCCCGCCGGTGGGCACCAGATTTTGTACCGACTGCGCCGTGCTCTGCGCGGTCTTCTTCGCCCGCTGGCTGGTCTGCCCCAGCGCCGCGAGTTGCTGCAGGGTGATGGTTTCGTTCTCCTCGTTGTCCGGGCCGATGGAGAACGGCTGCTGCCGGTAGAGGTAGGCCAGCGACGGCGGCGGACGGAAGCCGTGTGAAGTCATATTCGGCCCGCCCAGCATCACCGGCCCGCTGCCCGGCGGCGGGGACTGCTGCGCCCCCACGCTCGCCGTCGGCTCGCTGCCCCCCAAGGGGGCGAAACCCGCCTTGGGGCGGCCCGGCGGCGGGTTGTACCCATTCGCCGGGTCATGACAAGACGCGCAAGACTGCTTGCCCGAGGCTGAAAGTGCCGTATCAAAAAACAACTGACGCCCCAGCAGCGCCACCGCCGAGAGGGGTTGCTGCGGCGGCAGCACGAGTTGCACCGGATGCGGATTGCCGCCCAGCGCGTAGGTGATACTGCGCACCGGGTGCAGCAGCCAAACGACGGGGGGAATGCTCGGCTGCTCGTGCATGCCCCAGGCCAGCGCGCCGCCGCCGCCCGCAAGGGCAGCGACCAGCGCAATAGCCAGGCGGCGTGCCCAGTGCGAGCGGCGCGGCTTGCTCGCAGGCGCCTGCACAGCGTCCGAAGAAGCGACGGCAGGGGTGGATGAGGTAACGGACATGGTGCGGCTTCTCGGCGAATTTCAGTCTTTTCCGCGGGTCTCGTGGCGGACGAAACCCGCGGAAAAGACCGCCCCAAGCGGGGCGGTCTGCAGGGTACCAGCGGGACTTGGCCGATCAGCTTTGCTTGGTGAACAGCGAGACGTTGAACTGCGGCGTCAAGCTGCCCGCAGGCGGGGCGCTCAGCACCGTGCCCTGCGCCGGATCGATGAACACCTTGGGCGCGCTGCCCACCGACTTGGTGAAGTCGAACAGGTCATTGATCGAGCCCGCCGTGGCGTCGAACGACCCACCGCCCAGGCGCTGGCCGCCGAGCCAGTTGTCCTCGATGAACCGCACGATGGACGCCTGACTGATGGGCGTGTTGCTCACATAGTTGGTCTTGGCCCAGGGCGAGATCACCAGGAAAGGAATGCGCGTGCCCGGACCGCAGCGCCCATTGACCGGCTTTCCGTTCACGCCACTGAGCGGCGTGCCCTTGCCGCACACGCCCGCCCCATTGAGCTGGTCGGCCTGGCTGTCGAAAGAGGGATTGGTGGTGTTGGCAAACGCATGGTCATACCACCCATCGGAATCGTCCCAGGTGACGATCACGGCGGTGCTGCTCCACTGCGGCTGCTGCTCCAGGAAGTTGACGACCTGCGTCACGAAGGCCTGCTCGTCCAGCGGGTCGGAATAGCCGGCGTGACCATCCTCGAAGGCCGGGGCCTTGAGATAGGCCACAGCGGGCATATTGCCGGCCTTCACTGCGGCAAAGAAGTCCTGAAGGCCATATTCGTGGTTGGCCGGATCGGCGGTCTTGTTGTCGGTCTCCAGGCTGTGACCGATGGCCAGGATCGAGCTCGGGCGGGCGTGCGTGGGGTTGGCCGTGCTCTTGTAGTACTGGAACCAGTTGTGGTGCTGGATGTAGTCGCTGATGTTGCCGCCGATGATGGGCGAATTGGTGCTGCGCTTGCAGCCCGTCGTGCCGTTGGGGTTGGTCACGGTAAGGTTGAAGCCGCCCATGAAGCCGCCCCAGGAAATGTTCTTGCCGTTGAGCAGGTCGCCGATGTTCTTGCCCGACATCGAGACTTGATTCGTTGGGCTGGAACAGATGTCATAGGCCGGATCGACATCGTTGATCAAGCCGTAGCCGCCCTGCCCGTCACTGATGTAGTACGAATACTTGCTCAGGGTGAAAGGTTGGTCCGTGGTCGCCACCAGCTGCACGCCATTGGTCTGGCCGCTCACCGCTTCGAGCGCGCCCGGGGTGGACGGGCCGTAGGTGTCGGTATAAGCGTCATCGCTCAGGGCGAAGTTCTGGGCGTAGTTCCACAGCGCGGTGACGGTGTTGCCGTCGTAGTAGCCCATGACCTGGCCCTTGGTACCGAAGGCGCCCACGCCGCCCGTCGTCGCCGCGCCGGTGTATTTCGGGAACAGGTCGGCCTTGCCGCCGTCATAAGCCTGTTGCTCGGCGGTGTAGGCGTGGTTTTGGTCGGCGGTGGCGGCCTGGGTACGGTCGAGACGGTAGGGCTCGGCGGCATCGGCGCCGTTGGTGGTGTTGGTGAAGTTGGGGTTGTTGCTCAGCAGATTGGCGCTGACCAGATTGTTGACCGCAGGCGTGCCCGCCTTGGCGGTGAACGCCGGTTCGCCCGCCGGGTTGGTGGCCGTGGGATAGGTGGCGTAGTAGTGATCGAACGACACGTTTTCCTGATACAGCACGACCACATGCTTGATCGGCGTGGCCGTCGCGAGCGCGCGGGCCGCGGTGTAGCTGGTGCCGGGCACGGTGGGCGAGGCCGCGACAGAATTGGAACCGCCACCGCAGGCGGCCAGCGTGATGGCAGCCACGGCAACCGCCGAGGCCAAGAGGGTTTTGCGCAACATGGTGAAACTCCCTGAAGAGTGTGAACGATGGATCGCGTGGGGGCTGATCGCAGCCCGTGCTTCACGCAACGACCGTGATTCTTGAGAGCGCAAATGTCGCTTCCGTGACCAAGTTCCTCAGGGCAACAACTGGTTTCAATCCATACGGATGGATAACGGTTTGTCGCAACCAGACAAACTGCAGGCGTCCGGTTTCCGCCTTAGCCGCGCCCAAATCTGGGCGTGAGGTAAGTTCAGCGCGCGAGGCTTTTCAGCGCCTGGCGGATGCCGTCGTCCACACTGCAGCCTTCCGGCAGCGCTTTGGCGGCGGCCGCCGCCTCGCGCTCGGAATAGCCCAGCGCGATGAGGGCCTGCAGCACATCGGAGGCGCTGCCCGCGGCGGCCGTTGCGGCGCTGCCCAGATCGGCGCCGAGCTTGCCCTTGAGTTCAAGCAGCAGGCGTTCGGCGGTCTTTTTGCCGATGCCCGGCACGCGGGTAAAGCGAACGGCGTCCTGCTGCGTGACGGCTTGAGCGATCTCGCTCACGCTCAGCCCGGAGAGCACGGCCAGCGCAATGCGCGGGCCGATGCCGCTGATTTTGAGCAGCTCACGAAACGTGGAGCGCTCCCCCGCAGTAGCAAAGCCGTAGAGCAGATGCGCGTCTTCGCGGATCACGGTGTGAATGAGCAGGGTGACGGCGTGCCCCACCGTGGGAAGGTCGTACAGCGTGCTCATCGGCACGTCCACCTCATAGCCCACGCCGCCCACGTCGAGCAGAATCTGCGGGGGGGATTTGTCGAGCAGGGTGCCGTGCAGTCGTCCGATCATGGGCGAAACTGTAGCAGCCGCAACCGCTAACATTCGCGGATTGTTCTGCGACGACACTCCATGACCCGACCTTCCTCCTACAGCAAAGAAGACCTCATCACCTGCGGCGAGGGCCGCCTGTTCGGCCCCGGCAATGCGCAGCTCCCTTTGCGCGAAATGCTGATGATGGACCGCATCACCCGCATCGCCAGCGAAGGCGGCACCTACGGCAAGGGCGTGATCGAGGCCGAACTCGACATTCATCCCGACCTGTGGTTTTTCGGCGTGCACTTTCAGGGCGATCCGGTGATGCCCGGCTGTCTGGGGCTGGACGCGATGTGGCAGCTCGTCGGTTTTTACCTCGGCTGGATGGGCGGTCTGGGCCGCGGTCGCGCGCTGGGTGTGGGCGAAGTGAAATTCACCGGCCAGGTGCTGCCCACCGCGAAACTGGTGCAGTACCGCATCGACCTCAAGCGGGTGATCAACAGCCGCCTGGTCATGGGCATCGGCGACGGCGCCATGCTGGTCGATGGTCGCGAAATCTATACCGCCAAAGACCTGCGCGTCGGGCTGTTCACCTCTACCGAAGGGTTCTGAACCCAGGGCCGCACCCGGTGAGTGCAACCTCGGATGGGTAATGTCCCTAGAGGCGGGCGCGCGCAAACAACGATACAGTCCAGATGTATCCAATTGTTATAGAGACTGCATCATGCGCCCTTCAACCCTCCCCGATCTTCAGCGCCGCCGCCTGATGGGCTGGGGCTTGAGTGCGGCCGGGCTGGCCGCCGCTGGCGCCGCCGCGCCGCACCTCGCCGCCTTCGCCGCCGACGCGGTGGACTTCATCCGTGGCCCCAAAGTGCCCGATGTGCCGTTCACCCAAATTTCCGATCACGTCTATGTGATCTACGCCGCCGATGGCTTTCCCACCGAGAGCAATCAGGGCATGATGAGCAATATCACCGCGGTCAAGACGGCCAAGGGCGTGGTCATCCTCGACTCTGGCGCCTCGGTGCAGATCGGCGAGATGGTCATCCGGCAGTTGCCCAAGGTGAGCGACAAGCCGGTGGTCGCGGTGTTCAATTCGCACTATCACGGCGATCACTGGCTAGGCAACGATGCTTTTGTGAGTGCTTACGGGCAAGACCTGCCGATCTACGCCATGCCGCAGACCCGCGAGCAGATTCTGGGCGCAACCGGCACCGAGTGGCAGCAGGCCATGCTCAAGTGGACCAACCAGTCCAGCGCAGGCACCCGCATCGTCGCCCCCAACCGCGACGTGAAGCACGGCGACGTGTTCGACTTCGGCGACGTCACCCTGCGCGCGCACCATTACGGCACCGCGCACACGCCGTCGGACGTCTGCCTCGAAGTGGTGCAGGACAAGCTCACCTACGTGGGCGACGTGATGATGAACCGGCGTATCGCCAATATGGACGACGGCTCCTACCCCGGCTCGCTCAACTACATGGACAAGCTGGCGCAGAACATCCCCGGCAGCAACTGGCTGCCCGGTCACGGCCATGCGGGACAGGCCGTGATGGTCTGGCAGCGCGAACTGTTCGCCGCCATCTGGGAACACGCGCAGAAAGCGGCGCACGACATGGCCGGCCCCGAAGCCGCCATCGCCGCGGCCAAGGCCGATCCGCGCGTGGCCTCAAAGGCCAAGGAGACGGCCGGGTGGGACAACAACATCGGCAAGTACATCAGCCTCGCCTATCTGGAGGCAGAACAGAAAGTCTGAGCGCTTTTTCTTCGCGGGCCGCCCCACTTCCCTACTCCTCTCTACTTCACCTGCTCCACCGCCAGCGGCACTTTCACACCGTGCTCGAACTCCGACAGGGTGATGCTGGGATCGGCGAGTTCGCCCCTGGCGGTGAAGTGAATGTCGCTGTCGGTCACGCCGTCGTAGTCGATGTGGCGGATGTAGGGCAGATAGACCTTCGGGTCGCTCGACCCAGCTTTCATCATCGCATGGGCCAACACCATGGCTGCATCAAAGGCGTTGGGTGAATAGAGCTGGAAGGCGGCCGCGCCGAACTCGGCGTCGTAACGCGCCTTCCAGGCCTGGCCCTTGGGCAGCTCAGAGAGCGGCGCGCCGCCCTGGGCGCAGATCGTGCCGTTGACCGCATCGCCCGCGACCTTGGCCATGATGGGCGCGCAGATGCCGTCGCCGCCCATCAGCCGCGCGGTGATGCCGATCTGGCGCATCTGCCGCACCAGCGGTCCGGCCTGGCTATACATGCCGCCGTAGAAGATCACCTGCGGATGGTCGGCCTTGATGCGGGTGAGGATGGCGGAGAAATCGGTGGCTTTGTCATCGGTGTATTCGCGGTCCACCACGTCCATGCCGAGCTTCTTCGCCTTGGCCGAGAACACATCGGCCAGTCCCTGGCCGTAGGCGGTACGGTCGTCCACCACCGCCACGCGCTGCACGTGAAGGGCGTCGTGGGCATACTCGGCCAGCCCGGCCCCCAGGGCGTTGTCGTTGGCGATCAGGCGAAAGAAGGTCTTGTAGCCCTGCTCGGCGATCTTCGGCGAAGTGGAAGATGGCGTGATCTGCGGAATCCCCGCCCGGGCGTAAATGCGCGCGGCCGGAAAGGTGCAGCCCGAGGTCTGATGGCCGACGACGCCGCTCACGCCCTCATCCACCAGCTTCTGCGCCACCAGTGTGGCTTGAGTGGGCAGGCCCTGGTCATCTTCAGCATCCATCGCCCAGCGCACCGTCTTGCCGCCAATCCGGGCATGCTCGGCATTGAGCTGGTTCAGCGCCATTTGCACTCCGTTGACTGCATCCTGCCCACTCGCGGCCAAGGGGCCAGACAGCGGCACGGCAACGCCAAGCACCACGCGCGGCTCGGCCGCCTGGGCCGACAGCCCCAGACCGGCAAACAGCGCCAAAGACATACCAGTCAATCGCAACGATGAAGTCATGAGGTTCTCCTTGAGAGATCCGGCTTGAAAACAAACCCGGATCATCAAGCAAAAACCGCGGGCGGCCTGTAAGCAGATGCATCTACATCTGCACCAGCAGTCGGCCGTCAGCCGATCAGCCGCCCCCCGCGCACCCGCATGCCCCGCAGTTGCGCCGCGCTGAGCTTGCCACTGGCCACGTCCGCCGTGCCCACATTCGCTGGAGAAGACGCCCGATGCAGCGCCGCCAGGCCGCGCTGCGCATGCGCGTGGCAGATCGCCAGCCCGAGCGCGTCGGCGGCGTCCGGGCCGGGCTGGCCCGGCAAGGCCAGCAGCCGCGTCACCATCTCCTGAATCTGCGACTTGCTGGCGCGGCCGTAGCCGACGATGGATTTTTTCAGCTGCAGCGCGGTGTACTCGACCACCGGCAGCCCTTGCGCCACCAGCGCGGCAATGGCCGCGCCGCGCGCCTGCCCTAGCAGCAAGGTGGACTGCGGATTGACGTTGACGAACACGATCTCCACCACCGCGACCTCGGCGCCGGCCTGCCGCGCCACCTCGCTCACGCCGTCGAACAGCGTCTTCAGACGCTCGGGCAGCGTGCCCTTCGGGATACGAATGGCGCCGCTGGCCTGATAGCCCAGACGTTGGCCATGGGCATCGATCACGCCGTAGCCCGTGGTGTTGAGTCCGGGGTCGATGCCGAGGATGCGCATGGTGGTGCGCCGTGCCTCAATGCCGGAAATGCCGCATGCCTGTGAGCACCATGGCCATGCCGTGTTCGTCGGCCGCTTGGATGACTTCGGCGTCGCGCATCGAGCCACCGGGCTGGATGACGGCTTTGATGCCGGCCTGCGCCGCGTTGTCGATGCCGTCGCGGAAGGGGAAAAAGGCGTCTGAGGCCATGACCGAGCCGGGAACCGGCAGACCCGCGTGCTCGGCCTTGATGGCAGCGATGCGCGCGGAGTTGACCCGGCTCATCTGTCCCGCACCGACGCCGATGGTGGCGTTGTCCTTGGCATAGACGATGGCGTTGGACTTGACGAACTTGGCCACGCGCCAGGCGAACAGCAGGTCGCGCATTTCGTCGGCCGAAGGCTGGCGCTGGCTCACCACCTGAATGTCGCCGGACAGCAGCAGGTCTGCGTCCTGCACCAGCAGCCCGCCGTTGACGCGCTTGTAGTCCAGCCGCGCACCGGGCTGCGCAGGCCACTGGCCGCATTCAAGCAGGCGGACGTTCTTCTTGGCCGCGCAGATGTCGATGGCGGCCTGCGTCACCTTCGGGGCGATGATGACCTCGACGAACTGCCGCTCGACGATCGCCTGCGCGGTGGCGCCGTCGAGTTCGCCGTTGAAAGCGATGATGCCGCCGAAGGAGGATTCGGGGTCGGTCTTGTAGGCACGCTCATAGGCGTCCAGCAGGGACGTGCCATAGGCCACGCCGCAGGGGTTGGCGTGCTTGACGATGACGCAGGCGGGCGCGGTGTCGAACTGCTTCACGCATTCCAGCGCGGCGTCGGCGTCGCCGATGTTGTTGTACGAGAGCTCCTTGCCCTGCAGCTGGCGGGCGGTGGCGATGCTGGCCTCGCGCGCGCCCGGCTCGACGTAGAAAGCCGCGCTCTGGTGCGGGTTCTCGCCGTAGCGCAGGTCTTGCTGCTTGACGAAAGACAGGTTGAACTGACCGGGGAAGGAAGCACGCGTGCCGTCGTCCTTCAGCGCCGACAGGTAGTTGGAGATGGCCGCGTCGTATTGCGCAATGCGGTTGAACGCCGCCACCGAGAGGCGAAAGCGCGTGGCGTCGCTCACTTGGCCCGCCGCGCGCAGCTCTGCCACCACCACGGCGTAGTCGGCCGGGTCGGTGAGCACGGCAACATGGTGATAGTTCTTGGCGCCCGAGCGCACCATGGCCGGGCCGCCGATATCGATGTTTTCGATGGCCTCATCGAGCGTGTGCGGCTTGGCCACAGTAGCCTCGAAGGGGTAGAGATTGACGCAGAGGATGTCGATCGCCGGGAGGTCGTGCGCATCGGTTTGCGCCACATGCTCGGGCAGGTCGCGCCGCGCCAGCAGGCCGGCATGCACCTTGGGATGCAGGGTCTTCACCCGGCCGTCGAGCATTTCCGGAAAGCCGGTGTAATCGGCCACCTCGGTCACCGGCAGACCGGCGCCCTGCAGCATCTTGGCGGTGCCGCCGGTGGACAGCAGACGCACGCCCAGGGCGTGCAGATCGCGGGCGAAGTCGAGCACGCCGGTTTTGTCGGAAACGGAAATCAGGGCTTGCATGGAAGTCTCGGTGAATGGAAATGGGCGGGTGCGGCGGGTTGGGTCAGAGCAGCTTGTGTTCGGCAAGCTTCTTACGCAGGGTGTTGCGGTTGATGTCGAGCCAGCGCGCCGCGAGCGACTGATTGCCCTCGGCATGCTTCATCACCGTGGCCAGCAGCGGTTTTTCCACCGCAGCCAACACCATGGCATGAATGCCGTGCGGCTCGGAGCCGCCGAGGTCGTTGAAATAGGCCTCGAGGCTATCGACGACACATTGTTCGAGCGTGGTTTTGCGGGGAACGGCGGGCATGGCGGGATGCGAGTGAACGGGACGGTTTCAGGCCGCCAGCGGCGCGGCCTTGGAACCCGAATCGAGGAGGCCGCGCAGCGCCGCGAGTTGCTCCGCTGCGCTGCCCAGCGTGTTGAAGTGACGGCGGAAGGTCTCGCCTTCGGGCAGGGCCGCAACGTACCAGCCCACATGCTTGCGCGCGGTGCGCACGCCGATGGCTTCGCCATACAGCGCATAGTGGTCGTCAAGGTGGGCGAACAGCCAGTCGCGCCACTGCTCGGGCGCGGGGTCGGGCAGCACGATGCCATGCTCCAGATAGGCCGCGACTTGGCCGAACAGCCAGGGCCGACCCATGGCGGCGCGGCCGATCATCACCGCGTCGGCGCCGCTTTGCCGCAGCACGGCGGCGGCTTTTTGCGGCGAGTCGATATCGCCATTGGCCACCACCGGAATGCCCACGCTGCGCTTCACTTCGGCAAGCGTGGCGTACTCGGCTTCGCCGCCATAGCCCTGCTCGCGGGTTCGGCCGTGCACCACCAGCATCGCGGCGCCTGCGGCTTCGGCCCTGCGGGCGATGCGCGGCGCGTTGCGCGCGGCTTCGCACCAACCGGCGCGCATTTTGAGCGTGACCGGGGCGTCGAACGGGCGGGCGGCCGCTACCGCAGCCTCCACCAACCGCGCGGCGAGGTCTTCGTCCTGCATCAGGGCGGAGCCAGCCCAGCGGTTGCACACCTTCTTCGCCGGGCAGCCCATATTGATATCGATGATGTCAGCGCCGCGCTCCAGGTTGTAGCGAGTGGCCTCGGCAATCTGCTCGGGGTCGGTGCCGACGATCTGCACCGCGATGGGCGCAGCTTCGCCGTCGTGATTGGCGCGGCGCGAGGTCTTGAGGGTGTCGCGCAGATCGGCGCGCGAGGTCACCATTTCGCTCACACAGTAGCCCGCGCCGAGTTGCCGCGCCAGACGGCGGTAGGGCCGGTCGGTCACCCCGGCCATGGGTGCGGCGAACACCCGGTTGGGCAGAAGATGCCGCCCCAGACGCAGGCCGCCCGCGAGCCCGGTCAAGGGTGCGGAGGGGGTGAGATCGGCGGGGTTGGACATGGGCGCGGCGGGCAGTGTGCGAGCAGAAGGCGGGCAACGTCTGCGCTGCCGTTTTTTTGAGCAGATGATTTTAGGCGATCCGGCGGGCCGCCAGCCCGGAACCGGCTCATGAGAAAACGTAGGGCCGCCCCAAGTTTCCTTGACACCCCACGGGGGGCGGGCTGGGCAACCCCCTCCCAGCCTCCCCCACTGCGTGGAGGAGGTGAGAACAGCGCTGTGCGGCGCTTCGAATGCCCCTCCCGCTCCCCGCCCACGCCATGGGGGAGGTGAGATCACTCCCTCCCCACTTGTGGGGAGGGTTGGGGTGGGGATTGCCCGGCCCTGGGGGCTCTCAACGTGCGCTGACAGGCCTGGGCTTGAGCGCGATGGGCTGCTCGGGGACCAGCCCCTGCGAGCGCCGTTCGGCGATGCGCGCCCAGACGGCGCGCTTGCCCGCGTCATCCAGATTGGACCAGTCGCTGATTTCCTGCAGGGTGCGGGCGCAGCCCAGGCAAAGCCCGCTGGCTGCGTCCAGCGAGCAGATGTTGATGCAGGGGGAGGGAACCGTCATTGCGGCACCCGCGTCACCGGGCTCGGCGCAACGCCGAGCCAGCGCGGCAGGTCATCGGGCCGCAGAGGAAAGACCGCATGCGGATGGCCCGCCGCCGCCCAGATGCGGTCGAAGCGCCAGAGGCTGTTGTCCACCAAGGCGATGGGCGGCTGGGTGTGGCCCACCGGGCTGACCCCGCCGATGGCGAAGCCGGTGGCGGCGCGTACGAAATCGGCATCGGCCCGCGCCAGCTGGCCCACCTGCGCGGCCACGGCTTTTTCGTCCACCCGGCGATCACCGGCGCAGACCACCAGCACCGCGCGGCCGCTGTCGGCATGGCGGAACACGATGGACTTGGCAATCTGCCCCAGCGCCACGCCGAGGGCGTCGGCCGCCTGCTGCGCGGTGCGGGCGGCGGCGTCGAGCATCACCGGCGGTTCGGCATGGCCCAACCAGGCAAGCGCGTCGATCACGCGCTGCACGGAGTCGGAAGGGGAAGAGAAAGGAGAAGAAATGGCCGTTGTTTGCATGATGAAGCGGCTCAGGCGGCGCAGGCGGGTTCGCCTTGCTCGGCGGCCCATTTGGCCAGCAGCGCCTTGCCCGCGCGGCTGTTGTTCGGGCGGTTGATGGCGCGGGTGATGAAGTCGCCGGCCTCGACCACCGCGCGCAGATTCACCCCCGTGTCGATGCCCAGGCCGTGCAGCAGGTAGAGCACATCTTCGGTGGCGACATTGCCGGTTGCGCCCTTGGCATAGGGGCAGCCGCCCAGACCCGCGACAGAGGAATGAAAGCTGGCGACGCCCATCTGCAGCGCCGCAAGAATGTTCGCCAGCGCCTGACCATAGGTGTCGTGGAAATGCCCGGCCAACTTATCCATGGGGAAGGCCGCCGCGCTGGTCTCGAACACCGCCTGCACCGCGCCGGGCGTGCCCACGCCGATGGTGTCGGCAATGTCGATGCAGTCGCAGCCGAGATCGGCCATGCGGCGCACGACTTCGGCCACGGCTGACGGCTCGACCGCGCCTTGGTAGGGGCAGCCCAGTGCCACCGAGATGCTGCCGCGCAGCTTCACTCCCGCAGTCTTGGCGGCCTCGGCTACCGGACGGAAGCGCTCGATCGATTCGGCGATGGAGCAGTTGATGTTCTTCTGCGCGAACGCCTCGCTCGCGGCGCTGAACACCACCACCTCGTCCACGCCGACAGCCAGCGCCGCCTCCATGCCCTTCATGTTCGGCACCAGCGCGGAATACACGGTGCCGGGACAACGGCGGATGGCGGCCATCACCTCGCTGCTGCCCGCCATCTGCGGCACCCACTTGGGCGAGACAAAGGCGGCGGCCTCGACATTGGGCAACCCGGCTGCGGACAGGCGGTCGATGAGATCGACCTTCACCGCAACGGGAACGGGGTTGGCTTCGTTTTGCAAGCCGTCGCGCGGGCCGACTTCGACGACTTCGACGAATTTGGGCAAATGGTTCAAAGTGGACATGGCAATCTCCCGTTCAATAACCCAGCCGCATATCCACCACGCCGCCCGGTTTTTCGCCGCGCTCGATGGCGGCAATTTTGCGCATCACCTGCGCAGCGGACGGCCCGACCAGGGTCTGCGCGGCCACATGCGGGGTGATGCGCACCCGGGGATGGCTCCACAGCGCATCGGCCGGGGGCAAGGGCTCGGTGGCGAACACATCGAGCAGGGCGCTGGCCAGATGCCCGCCGTGCAGCAGATCGAGCAGATCGGCCTGATCAATCACCGCGCCCCGACTGGCGTTGATGAGATGCGCGCCCTGCGGCAAGCGGCTGAGAACAGCGTAATTGAGCAGGCCGCGGGTGTCTGCGGTCAGCGGCAACAACACCACCAGCACCCGGGTCTGCGCCAGAAATTCATCAAGGCGGTCCAGGGCGTAGATCGCGCAGCCCAGCTCGGCAGCAAAGCGCGACTGCCCGCTGCGGCTGCAGGCCAGAATGGGAAAGTCCATCGCCGCCACGCGCCGGGCGGCGGCCGCGCCCATCTGCCCCAGACCGAGAAAGCCCACGCTGAAACTGGCGCGCGGCGGCAAGGGCAGCGGCTCCCAGCGGGCCTTGGCCTGCTGCGCCGCGTAATCGGTCATGCGGCGATAAGCGTGCAACACGCCTTCGGCCACGTAATCGGCCATCTGCCGCCCCATACCCGCGTCTTCCAGACGGATGAGCGGCACGCCGGGATGCAGGCGGTGCAGCGCCGGGGCGATGGCATCCACGCCCGCGCCCAGATTGAACACGGCGCGCAGCCCCATCTGCCCGGCGAGCCAATCGGCATCGGGCCGCCAGACCAGGGCGAACTCGGCCTGCGCGTCCGGGTCGCTCGGGGCGTCGATCACGTCGATGGCCAGGCCGATTTCCTTGGCGTGCTGCATCAGCGCGTCGCGCCAGCGGCGAAACGGCTCATCCGGGTCCCAGACCGCCAGCCTCATGCCTGCAAGTCCTCGGTTTTCAAAGCCTCGATGCGCAGCAGTTCCACGCCTTCGCTGACCTGATCGCCCACCGCGTAAAGCACCTCGCTCACCTGCCCGGCCGACGGGGCGCTGAGCGTGTGCTCCATTTTCATCGCTTCGAGCACCAACAGTGGGGCGCCGACCTGCACCGTGTCGCCCGCTTGCACATGCAGGGCGATGATTCTGCCGGGCATGGGCGCGGTCAGCCGGCCGTCGGCCGAGCCCCCGTCGGAGCTGCCCAGATCGGCGCCCAGCGCTTGCAGCGTGACCTGCTCGCCGCCTGAGAACACCTGAAAAGACGTCTCGCCCAGCCGAACCACGCTCATCTGTGCGCGCTCTTCACCCAGCGTGAGAACCAGGGCGAATTCCGTCGTGACATCGTTCACCCGCGTGCTATGCGCGGAGCAGGCGAAGGGCTGCGGCTGAGGCGAACCCGGCGTCTGGATGCGCAAAGGCTGGCCTGTCGCCGTAAGCAGCGTGCACGCCAAAACACCCCACGGGCTGTCGAAGCGAAACACGCGCGGCGGCAGCACGCCGTTGGTAAACCCGTCACAGATCGACCAAGGCGACCAGGGATCGGCGCTCTGTTGCGCGCGCTCGTCTTCGAGCAAGGCGCCGATCGCGGAGGCACAGGCCAAAGACTGCGGAATGGACGGCGGCGCGAGCAGCGCCTCGTGCTCGTGGGCGATCAGTCCGGTATCGAGCACGCCCCCGGCAAACGCCGCAACACCCAGCAGTCGGTGGAGAAACTGCGCGTTGGTCTGCAAACCCGCGATGCGGGTCGCGGCCAGCGCTTGGCGCAGCCGTCTGCGCGCCTGCTCGCGGGTCTCGCCCCAGGCGATCAGCTTGGCGATCATGGGGTCGTAGAACGGGGTGATGGTGTCGCCCTCAAACACCCCGCTATCGACTCGAATGCCCTCAGCCCCCACCGCACCGAAGGCGACATGCGGCGGCAACGCCAGCCGCCGCAACTGGCCGGTGGAAGGCAGAAAACCCGCCTCGGGATGTTCGGCGTAAAGCCGCGCCTCGATGGCATGCCCGGAGCAGCGCACCTCGGCCTGCGTGATGGGCAGCGGTTCGCCTGCGGCCACACGCAATTGCCACTCGACCAGATCGAGGCCGGTGATCAACTCGGTGACGGGATGCTCGACCTGCAGCCGCGTGTTCATCTCCATGAAGTAGAAGCGCTGCGGCACCCCGCCTTCGCTGCATTCGACGATGAACTCCACGGTGCCCGCGCCCACGTAACCCACCGCGCGAGCGGCGGCTACTGCGGCCTCGCCCATCTCGCGGCGCAGGGCATCAGGCAGGCCGGGGGCCGGGGCTTCTTCGATGACTTTCTGATGGCGCCGCTGCATCGAACAGTCGCGCTCGAACAGCCACAGCACATGGTCGTGCTGGTCCGCGAAGATCTGGATTTCGATGTGGCGCGGGTTGCGCACCAATCGCTCGATGAGCACCGCGTCGTTGCCGAAACTGCTCTGCGCTTCACGGCGGCACGAGGCCAGCGCGGCGTCGAAGTCTTCGACGCGCTGCACCTCGCGCATGCCCTTGCCGCCACCGCCCGCACTCGCCTTGATCAACACCGGAAAACCGATGCGCACGGCTTCGGCCCTGAGCAACGCCGCGTCCTGCTCCGCACCGTGATAACCGGGCACCAGCGGCACGGACGCCGTTTGCATCAGCCGTTTGGACTCAGCCTTGAGCCCCATCGTCTGCATGGCCTCGGGCGGCGGCCCGATGAACACCACCCCGGCCTCGGCGCACTGCCGCGCGAAGCCTGCGTTCTCGCTGAGAAAACCATAGCCGGGATGGATGGCCTGCGCGCCGCACTCACGCGCCGCCTGCAGGATGCGCTCACCCCGCAGATAGCTCTGCGCCGCCTCGGCCGGGCCGATGCACACCGCCTCGTCGCACGCCGCCACATGCGCCGCCTGCGCATCAGCCTCGGAATACACCGCCACGGTACGGATGCCCAGCCGACGGCAGGTAGCGGCCACCCGGCAGGCGATCTCGCCGCGATTGGCGATCAGAATTTTCGAGAACATTTCAGCACTCCGGTTCGTAGCTTGCATCAATCTGGTTTGTCTCGATACGACACGTCGGTCGCGCCGTGCGGAGGCTGCGTTGCGGCGGGTTCGGGTCGGCCGCTGAACATACGCACCATGCGCGCGAGCAGCCCGCGCACGAAATGAAAGCTCTTGCGCGCCAGCCAGACCATGACGATCAGCACCAGCACCAGGGCGATGAAAAACAGCACCGGGTGCAGCCAGGCCAGCCACAGCCCGCCCAGCACCAGCGCGTCTTCGCCCAGCGAGGCGCCCACATTGGAAAACGGCTCTGGCGAAGTGTTGATGGCCGCGCGGGTGGAGAGCTTGGTGCCGTGACTCACCGCGGCCAGACTGCCGCCCGCCGCCGCAGCGAGCGCCGCGACAAAGGTGTGATCCAGCCCGAACACGCTGGCGGCAAGCACCGCTCCTGCCGGAATGCGCAGCAGAGTAGAGATGAAGTCGAGCAGGCTGTCCACGCCGGGAATCTTGTCGCCGACGAATTCGAGAAAAGCCAGAAAGCCGGTGATGCCCACCGCCACCGGGCTGGCCAGGCCCTGCAGGCCCGATGGCAATTGCACCCATCCGGCCAGGCCCGCGGCGCCGACGGCGAACATGACCAGAAAGGCCCGTAGGCCGCTGGCCCAGCCCAGCGCGGCAGCCAGCGCCAGGAGTTGCAGGGTGTCGAGTGAGGACGGGGTCATGGCTGGGATACGGGTGACTCGGCTTGCAAGGCGATCACTTTTTGCTTTGGCGTGGCCGATGGCATGGGCGAAGCTTGCGCACCGGCATGCAGGCCGAGGCGGGCGAACAAGGCGCGGTCGGCATCGACCTCCGAGTTGCCAGTGACCAGCAGGGTGTCACCATAAAAAATGGAATTGGCGCCTGCCAAAAAGCAAAGCGCCTGAATGCCGTCGCCCAGTTCGCGCCGCCCGGCGGACAGCCGCACTCGCGCCGTGGGCATGGTGATGCGCGCCGCAGCCACGGTGCGCACGAACTCGAAGGGGTCGAGATCCGGTGCGTGTTCGAGCGGCGTTCCGGCCACCCGCACCAAGGCGTTGATGGGCACCGATTCGGGGTGGGGATCGAGCCCGGCCAGCGCCGCCAGCAGGCCCGCGCGGTCGCGCCGGATCTCGCCCATGCCGACGATGCCGCCGCAGCACACCGCCATGCCGGCTTCGCGCACGGCCTGCAGCGTGTCCAGGCGTTCCTGATAAGTGCGGGTGGTGATGATCTGGCCGTAGAACTCGGGCGAGGTGTCGAGGTTGTGGTTGTAGTAATCGAGCCCGGCATCGGCCAGGCGCTGCGCCTGCGCGGGCTGCAACATACCCAAAGTCATGCAGGTTTCCAGCCCGAGGGCCTTGACGCCTTCGACCATCTCGGCCACGGCGTCGAGATCGCGGTCTTTCGGCTCGCGCCAGGCCGCGCCCATGCAAAAGCGTGCCGCGCCCGCCTCTTTGGCCGCGCGGGCGTTGGCCAGCACGAGGTCAAGGTCCATCAGCTTGCCCGCCTTCAGCCCAACATCATGATGCGCCGATTGCGGGCAGTAACCGCAGTCTTCGGCACAGCCGCCGGTCTTGATCGACAGCAGCGACGAGAGCTGAATGTCGGTGGGGTCGAAGTGCGCGCGGTGGATCTGCTGGGCTTGCCAGAGCAGATCGGGCAAGGGCTGATCGAGCAGGGCTTCGATGCGCTCTGGCGTCCAGACGTCGGAAGGTTTCAGGGTCATGGCATAAGTGGAGATGGAGAGGGGAGATGAAGGACGCAGTCAACGCGCCTCGGGGTCGATCCAGTTCGGCTTGCGCTTGGCGAGAAAGGCGGCGATGCCCTCGCGCCCGTCGGTGCTCGCCCGGGCCACGGCGATGCGCTCTGCGGTGTCGGCCAGCAAGGCATCGCCCAGCGGGCGATGCGCCACTTCGGCCAGCAGCCGCTTGGCCGCAGCCAGCGCTTGCGGTGACGCATTTTGAAACTCGGCGCACCAGCGCTGCACCTGCGCGTCGAGCGCGGCAGCGTCTTCGGCCACTTCATGCACCAGACCGATGGCCTGCGCGGTGGCCGCGTCGAGCACTTCGGCGGTCAAGGTGTAGCGCTGCGCCGCGCGCGCTCCGATGGCGCGCAGCACATGCGGCATGATGGTGGCCGGCACCAGACCGAGCTTGACCTCGCTCAGACAGAAGCGCGCGGTCTGAACCGCCACGGCCAGATCGCAGGCGGCCACCAGACCGAAGCCACCGGCGAACGCATCGCCCTGCACTCGCGCGATCACGGGCTTGGAGCATTCGGCTACGGCGCGCAGCATGCGAGCGAGTTGCAGAGCATCGTCGCGGTTTTGCGCATCGGTGTAAGCCGCCAACTGTTGCATGTAGCGCAGGTCGGCTCCGGCGCAGAACGCAGGGCCTTGCGACGCAAGCACCACGCAACGCACTTCAGCCTCCTGGCCGAGCTCCACAAAGGCCGTATGCAGCGCGGCGATGGTGGCGGCGTCGAAGGCATTGCGCACTTCGGGGCGATGAAGGGTGACCGTGGCAACGGCCCCTTTGCGGTCGATGAGGACGGGGGATTCGCTCATGGCTTGGATGAGGCTGTCGCTTCGTCACGCAGCATGTAGATCAGATCGAGCACGGGCGAGGGATGCCCCATGGCAGTGAGCGCTGCGGTGATCTGCCCGCGGTGATGCGTGGCGTGGTTGAACACATGCGCCAGCGTGGCCGCGAACGGTGCGCTCATCGGCTCGCCCTTGCTGGTGGCGTAGTGGAAGGGCCGATCGAAATCGGCCTCGCTCAAGCGCTCGACATAGGGCTGCCAGGCCCGCGCGGTCTGCTTCAGCCGTTGCGCCAGTCTGGCGCGGTCGGGCTCGGCCTCGTCGTCGAGCTTCAAGCCCGCGGGCGACACGCCCTCAAGGAAGCGTCGCTGCCACAGCAAGCCTTCGCCCACCAGCAGATGATTGAGGGTGCCGTGAACGCTGTTGAAAAACAGCCCGCAATCGCGGCGGTAATCGGCTTCGGGGAGCAGCGCGACGTGCTCGTCGAGCAAGCGATGCGTGGCCCAGACGTGATAGCGCGCCAGGGTGCGGAAATGGTCTTGGAGTGTCATCGGGAAATTCGCCGGGGAGAGCTTGCAGTCAATGCCGCCAGACCTTCAGGCCGCGCAGATCTTCCATGACGTCGAAGTCGGCGTCGTTGTGCAGCAGGGCGTAGTCGTGTTCGATGCAGTAAGCGGCCTGGAGCACGTCCACCGCGCTGCGGATGGTGTAGCCCATGGCCCGCAGCAGGCGGTCGTGTTGCGCGGCCTGCAGGGCGTTGTCTTCTCCGCCGATTTCAACCACGGTGAGCGCAGTCAGGGTCTTGCGCGCGGCCAGATAGTCGCGTTCATGGCGGAAACCACGCAACACCTCGAACAGCACCAGATCGGCCACCGCCACCGGCGCCATATCGTCAAGCAGGAGCGCCAGATTCGCAACACGCGGGGTGGCACGGCCATTGAAAAAATCGATCCACACCGAGCTGTCGACCAGAATCATGCGACTACCCCTTATTGGCGGGCGCTTTGGGGACGGGCGCCTTGCGGGCGGCTGCCTTGCGCCCAGCCGCCTTGGCAGGGGAGTTAGCCGCGCTGTAAGGCGCGCGACGCTCCTGCACCATGGGCGGCGCGGCGCCCTCGGCCAAGGGGTCTTCCCAATGCAGCTTGCCGCGCAGGGCGAGCAAATCGCGGTAGGCGGCGCGGCGGCGCAAGAGCTTGAGCCCCTCCTCGACCGCCTCCTTTTTGGTCTTGAACGGGCCGGCGCGCATGGCGGCGTCCATGAGCTCGTCGTCGATCTCGATGTTTGTGCGCATGATGTGTACCAAGTCAATGAATGATGCACATTGTAGGGGACGACAATCACATGCGGAACACGCCGAAGCGGGCGTCTGGAATTGGCGCGTTGAGCGCGGCACTCAAGCCCAGCGCCAGCACGCGACGAGTATCGGCCGGGTCGATGACGCCGTCGTCCCACAGTCGCGCGGTGGCGTAATACGGGTGGCCCTGCGCTTCATATTGAGAGCGGACGGGCGCCTTGAAGGCTTCCTCTTCCTCCGCGCTCCAGCTGCCGCCCTTGGCCTCGATGCCGTCGCGCCGCACGGTGGCGAGCACGCTGGCCGCCTGTTCACCTCCCATCACGCTGATGCGCGCGTTGGGCCACATCCACAGCTGACGCGGGCCATAGGCGCGGCCGCACATGCCGTAGTTGCCCGCGCCGAAGGAGCCTCCGACGATGACGGTGAACTTGGGCACCTGAGCGCAAGCCACCGCCGTGACCAGCTTGGCGCCATGACGGGCGATGCCTTCGTTCTCGGCCTTGCGGCCGACCATGAAGCCGGTGATGTTCTGCAGGAATAGCAACGGAATGCGGCGCTGGCAGCACAGCTCGATGAAGTGCGCGCCCTTGACCGCACTGTCCGAAAACAAGATGCCGTTGTTCCCCAGGATGCCGATCGGCATGCCGTGCAGATGCGCAAAGCCGCACACCAGTGTGGTGCCGAACCGTGCCTTGAACTCGTCGAGCTCGGAACCATCGACGATGCGGGCGATGATCTCGCGGATGTCGAAGGGCTTGCGCGCATCCAGCGGCACCACGCCGTACAGCTCGCTGGCCGCATACAGCGGCTCGCGCGGCGGGCGCAAATCCACCGCAGCGCGCTCGGCCGGGCGCAGGCGCGAGACGATGCGGCGAGCGATGTCGAGCGCATGCGCATCGTTGCGCGCCAGATGGTCGGCCACGCCCGACAGCCGGGTGTGAACGTCGCCGCCGCCCAGATCTTCGGCGCTCACCTCCTCGCCAGTGGCGGCCTTCACCAGCGGCGGGCCGCCGAGGAAGATGGTGCCTTGATTGGCGACGATGACCGACTCGTCGCTCATGGCCGGCACATAGGCGCCTCCCGCGGTGCACGAGCCCATGACCACCGCGATCTGCGCAATGCCCTCGGCGCTCAGCGTCGCCTGGTTGTAGAAAATGCGACCGAAGTGGTCGCGGTCGGGAAACACCTCGTCCTGGTTGGGTAGATTGGCGCCGCCCGAATCGACGAGGTAGATGCAGGGCAAGCGGTTCTCGCGCGCAATCTCCTGCGCCCGAAGGTGCTTCTTGACGGTCATCGGGTAATAGGTGCCACCCTTCACCGTGGCGTCGTTGCAGACGATCACGCACTCGCGCCCGCTGACGCGCCCGATGCCGGTGATGATCCCGGCGCCGGGCGCCGCGTTGTCGTACAGACCGTGCGCAGCCAGTGGAGAAAACTCCAGGAAGGGTGAGCCGGGGTCGAGCAGCGCCGCCACGCGTTCGCGCGGCAGCAGCTTGCCACGAGCGACGTGTTTGGCACGGGCGGCCTCGCCGCCGCCTTCGGCCACGCGGGCCTGGCGCGCGCGCAGGTCGTCCACCAGCGCCTGCAGGGCGGCGGCGTTGGCGGTGAACTCGGCGCTGCGCGGGTTGAGTCGGGTATCAAGAATGGGCATGGGGGTCTTCAGGCGGTGCGGTCGGGGTGGAGCCCGAGTTCTTGCTGCATGGTTTCGCGGATTTTGAACTTCTGCACCTTGCCGGTAATAGTCATGGGAAACGCGGACACGAAGCGCAGGTAGCGCGGAATCTTGTAGTGCGCGATGTTCCCTCTGCAAAACGCGCGAATGTCCTCGTCCGTTGGAGACGTGCCGGCCTTGGGGATGATCCAGGCGCACAGTTCTTCGCCGTACTTCGGGTCGGGCACGCCGACCACCTGCACGTCCTGCACCTGCGGATGGCGGTAGAGGAACTCCTCGACCTCGCGCGGGTAGATGTTCTCGCCGCCGCGAATCACCATATCTTTGATGCGGCCGACGATGTTCACATAACCCTCGCTGTCCATCACCGCCAGGTCGCCGGTATGCATCCAGCCCTCGGCGTCGATGGCCTCATGCGTCTTCTCGGCGTCGCCCCAGTAGCCGTGCATCACCGAATAGCCCTTGGTGCAAAGCTCGCCGGTTTCGCCGGGCGCCACGGTTTCGCCGCTTTGCGGATCGACGATCTTGACCTCCAGATGCGGCTGCACCTGCCCCACCGTACTCACCCGCTTGTCCAGCGGGGTGTCGGTGGAGCTTTGGCAGCTCACCGGCGCGGTCTCGGTCATGCCGTAGGCGATGGTGATCTCAGACAGATGCATGTCGCGCACCACTCGCTTCATCACCTCGATGGGACAAGGGCTGCCGGCCATGATGCCGGTACGCAGGGTGCTCAGATCGAACTCGGCAAAGCGCGGATGATCGAGCATGGCGATGAACATGGTCGGCACGCCGTGCAGCCCGGTGCAGGCTTCGTCCTGCACGCACTCCAAAGTCAGCAATGGGTCAAAGCCGTCGTTGGGATAGACGATGGTGGCGCCGTGCGTCAGACACGCCAGGTTACCCAGCACCATGCCGAAGCAGTGGTACAGCGGCACCGGAATGCACAGCCGGTCTTCGGCGGTGAGCTTCATCGCCTCACCAATAAAGAAACCGTTGTTCAGGATGTTGCTGTGCGTGAGCGTGGCGCCCTTGGGAAAACCGGTGGTGCCGCTAGTGAACTGGATGTTGATGGGTTCGTGCGCGTGCAGCGTTGCCGCGGCCTCGGCGACCGCCGGGTCGTCGGCGCTGCCACGGGCGATCCAGTCGGCAAAGCGCAGCATGCCGGGTTCGTCGGCCTCGCCCAGATGCACCACCAGTTTGAGATCGGGCAGACGCGCGGCGCGCAGTTCGCCCGGCGCGCAGGTATTCAGCTCCGGCGCGAGTTCGCGCAGCATGGCGAGGTAGTCGCTGGTCTTGAACGAGGTCATGGTGACCAGCGCCTTGCAAGCCACCTTGTTGAGCGCGTACTCCACCTCGGAGGTGCGATAGGCCGGGTTGATGTTCACCAGAATCAGGCCGACCTTGGCCGTCGCCAGTTGCATCAGCACCCATTCCACGCTGTTGTGCGCCCAGATGCCCACGCGGTCACCCTTGCGCAAACCGCTGCGCAACAAGGCGCTGCCCAGACGATTCACCTCGCGCTTGAGCTCGGCATAGCTCAGGCGAATGTTCTGGTGGCGCGAAACCAGCGCCTCTTGCAGGCCTTGGCGCTCGGCCATAGCGTCGAAAAAATCGCCTATGGTCTGCGTCAGCAGCGGCTGGTCGGTGGCGCCGCAGGCGTAGGCCTGCACCAGCGGGGTTGGTTCGGTCATGATGATTCTCCGGTGTTCATTTTTGGCGACTTCAAAACCCGCCGGTTTGCAGCCAATGTTCGAGCTGCGGCAGCCGGTCTGCGCCCCAGAAGGGTTGATCGTCCACCACCATATAGGGCGCGCCGCACATGCCTTGCTGCAGCGCGCGGTCGCAGTTGGCCTTGAGCTGGGCCTTGATGGCGGGATCGGCGGTATAGCGCGCCACCGCGTCGCTCGCCAGCCCCTGCTCGGCGGCAAGGGCTTCAAGTACGGGCAATTCGGCGATGTTGCGGTTCTGCGCGAAATAGGCCGAAAAACAGCGATGCAGCCACGGCGCAGCCTGCGCAGGCAAGTCGCGTTGCAGGCCGATGAGCACCCGTGCGGCCTGATAAGTGGCAATCGGAAACGGCTCCGGCTGCACAAAAGGCACGCCCAGAAAGCGCGCCGAGCGCGGAATGTCGATGCGGGCGTAGTCGCCCTTGAGCGGCTGATCGATCAGCGGCTTCGATCCTGTCGTCTGGAACACGGGCCCGAGCAGCATCGGCACCCATTCGATATCGCGCAGATGGCGCGCGGCAATGGCCTCGATCTGCGTGCTCGCCAGGTAGGCATAGGGCGACGAAAAATCGAAGAAAAAAGTAATCGGGCTGACGGGCATGGGAGTCTCCAGTGAATCTGGTTTTACAGCGCACGGGCAATGAGCATTTTCTGCACATCGCTGGTGCCTTCGTAAATCTGGCAAACCCGCACATCGCGCCAGATGCGCTCGACGGGAAAGTCGGCCACATAACCGTAACCGCCGTGGATCTGCAGCGCCGCGCTGCACACCCGCTCGGCCATTTCGCTGGCCATCAGTTTGGCCATCGCTGCCTCCTTCAGACAAGGCAGGCCCGCATCCTTCAGGCTGGCGGCGTGCCACAGCAACTGCCGCGCCGCCTCGATCTGCATCGCCATCTCGGCCAGGCGGAATTGCACCGCCTGATGCTCGGCAATGGGCTTGCCGAAGGCAGTGCGCTCGCGCGCATAACGCAGCGCCGCTTCGAACGCCGCGCGCGCCATGCCAACCGACTGCGCCGCAATGCCGATGCGCCCACCTTCCAGGCCGGACAGCGCAATCTTGTAGCCCTCGCCTTCGGCACCGAGGCGGTTGGCGGCGGGTACGCGGCAGCCCTCGAAGCGGATCTGCGCGGTGTCGCTGGCCGATTGCCCGGCCTTGTCTTCGAGCCGTTCGACGATGTAGCCCGGCGTGTCGGTCGGCACGAGGAAGGCGCTGATGCCTTTCTTGCCCGCGGCCCGGTCGGTTGCGGCCAGCACGATGGCGACCTGTCCGTTCTTGCCGCTGGTGATGAACTGCTTGACGCCGTCGAGGACGTAGTGGTCACCCTCTAACTTTGCCGTGGCGCGCAGGTTGGAGGCGTCCGATCCGGCCTGCGGTTCGGTCAGCGCGAACGCGCCGATCCACTCGCCGCGCGCCACCGGGCGCAGCCACTGGTCTTTTTGCGCATCGCTGCCCCAGGCCATCAGAATGGAGCACACCGGGCAGTTGTTCACGCTCACGATGGTGCTGGTCGCGCCGTCGGCCGCGGCGATCTCCTCGACGGCCAGCGCGAGAGACAGGTAGTCGAGCCCGGCGCCGTCCCATTCGGCGGGCACGGCGATGCCCAGGCAACCCAGCGCCGCCAAGCCCTGCAGCGCTTCGCGCGGGAAGCGGGCCTCGCGCGCCCAGTCGGCCGCATGCGGGGCGATTTCAGCTTGGGCGAAGTCGCGTACCGCGTCGCGGATCATGCGGTGATCGTCAGAAAGCAGCATGACGATTCAGAACAGTTCAACCGCCATTGCCGTGGCCTCGCCGCCACCGATGCACAGCGCGGCGACGCCCTTCTTGAGCCCGCGTTGCCGCAGCGCGCCCAGCAGGGTGACGACGATGCGCGCGCCCGACGCGCCGATGGGGTGACCCAGCGCCACCGCGCCGCCGTGCACGTTGACGATCTCATGCGGCAGCTTGAATTCGCGCATGGCCGCCATGGTGACGGCGGCGAAGGCTTCGTTGACTTCCCACAGGTCCACATCGGCCGCCTTCCAGCCGGTTTTGTCGAGCACCTTTTGAATGGCCCCCACGGGCGCCGTGGTGAACCACTCGGGCGCCTGCGCATGCACCGCATGGGCACGAATTCGAGCGATCGGCGCGCAGCCCAGCTTGTCAGCGGTGGACTGGCGCATCAGCACCAGCGCGGCAGCGCCGTCGGAAATGCTCGACGAGGTGGCGGCGGTGATGGCCCCGTCTTTCTTAAACGCGGGCTTGAGCGTAGGAATCTTGTCGAGCTTGGCCTTGAAGGGCTGCTCGTCGCGGGCGATTTTCATCTCGCCGCCCCGACCCGCCACCGTGACGGGCGCCATCTCCCATTCGAAGCTGCCGTCTTCGTTGGCTTTTTTGCTGCGCTCAGTCGAGGCAATGGCGAAGGCGTCCATCTCCTCGCGGCTGAAGGCGTATTTGCTCACGCAGCTTTCAGCGAACACGCCCATGGCCTTGCCGCGGTCGTAGGCGTCTTCCAGACCGTCAAGCGCCATGTGGTCGTAAAACTGGGTGAGGCCGTATTTCACGCCCTTGCGCACAAAGGCCAGATGCGGCGCATTGGTCATGCTTTCCATGCCGCCAGCCACCATCACATCGGCCGAGCCCACAGCGAGCATGTCGTGGGCGAACATCATCGCCCGCATGCCCGAGCCGCACATTTTGGACAGCGTGACCGCGCCCGCCGATTGCGGCAGCCCGGCCTTGAGTGCGGCCTGGCGCGCGGGAGCCTGGCCCTGCCCGGCCATCAGGCAGTTGCCCATGAGCACTTCATTCACGGCGTCGCCCGCGATGCCCGCGCGTTGCACGGCAGCGGCGATGGCGGTGGCGCCGAGCTCCCAGGCGGGTACGGCAGCGAAGTCGCCGAGCAGGCCGCCGATGGGCGTGCGCGCGGCAGAAACCATCACGATGGGATCAGTCATGTCGAAGTCTCCTGAACAGGTTGAACGGGTGGGTTGGATGCCGCAAGAGCGCTCTCGCGGGCGAAGCGGCGGGTGGCGTCATAGGTGAACACGTCGTACAGATGGCCCTCGCGGATGCGGCTCTGGTGCTCCTGCCAGAACGCAGCGTCGAGCAGATCGGCGTGGTGCTTCATGAATACGGCGCGCACCTTGGGGTTGCCGAGCAAAAACTGGCCGAAGGTCTCGGGAAAGACATCGTGCGGACCCACGGCGTACCAGGGCTCGGCGGCCATTTCGTCTTCTTCGTTGCGCGGCGCGGGCACGCGGCGGAAGTTGCAGTCGGTGATGTACTCGATCTCGTCGTAGTCGTAGAACACCACTTTGCCGTGGCGGGTGATGCCGAAGTTCTTCCACAACATGTCGCCGGGAAAGATATTGGCCGCCACCATGTCCTTGATGGCGTTGCCGTATTCGATGACGGCGGCTTCGAGCTGGGCGTCGTCAGCCTCTTGCAGATAGATGTTGAGCGGAATCATGCGCCGCTCGATGTAGCAGTGCCGGATGATGATGGTGTCGCCGTCGTATTCGAGTTGCGAGGGGCAGAAGGTTTCGATTTCCTGAATCAGCTCGGGCGAGAAACGGGCTCGCTCGAAGGCCACGTTGGAGTATTCCAGCGTCTCGGCCATGCGGCCCACGCGGTCATGCTGTTTCACCAGCAGGTACTTGCCCTTGATCTTGTCGCGGGTAGTGTCTTTCTGCGGCGGGTAAAAGTCTTTGATGACTTTGAACACAAAGGGAAAGGACGGTAGGGTGAACACCACCATCACCATGCCCTTGATGCCCGGCGCCACGATGAACTGATCGCTCGAATGCCGCAGGTGATAGAGAAAGTCTCGGTAGAACAGAGTCTTGCCCTGCTTGGCCAAACCCAGCGCGTTGTACAGCTCGGCACGCGGCTTGCGCGCCATGAGGCTGCGCAAAAACTGCACATAGGCCGACGGGATTTCCATATCGACCATGAAGTAGGCGCGGGCGAAGGAGAACAGCAGCAGCAGATCGTCTTCGGTGAGCAGCACCGTGTCGATAAAGAGCTGGCCGCGCTCGTTGTGCAGGATGGGCAGCGCCAGCGGAAATTCGGTGAAGCCGTTGATCACCTTGCCCACCGCATACGCGCCCTTGTTGCGGTAGAACAGCGAGTCGAGCATCTGAATCTGGAAGTTGGCGCGCAAGCGCACATCGTTGCCGAAGCGCTGGCGCACGGCGGCCAGCACCTGGCCCACGTCGCGGTCCAGATCTTCGAACGGCAGCGCAAGCTGAAAGTTCTCGATGGCGCGGCGCAGACAGGCATGCAAGGCCTCGTGGGTGTGCGGGTAATACACACGGAAGGTCGGTTTGGCGGCGGGCTCTTCGTTCTCGATGTACTCGGTGGACAGCGCAGGGCGCACGAACAGAAACTCGTTGTTGAAATGCTCGCGCCGCAGAATCTTGGTCGTCACCGAGTTGAAAAACGTCTCGGCCAGTTCGGGCTGGTGGTGATTGGTCAGCAGGCCGATGTAGTGCAGCTTGGCCTGCTGCCAGATTTCCATGGGCTGGTTGCCGGCATCGAGTTCGTTCTGCAGCCGTTCGGTGGCTTCGTCCACCCGCTGGTCGTAGAAGGCGATGCGCTCGCGCTGCGCTGCCTGCTGCCCGGCCCAGTCGGCGCGCTCGAAGCGCTGCTTGGCGGCTGCGCTCACTTGGCGGAACAAGCGGTAGTGGCGATTGAAGCCTTCGAGCATGGTGCGGGCCATGGCAAAGGCCACGGGGGAATCGAGGCGGGGCGGGAATTGGTTCATCGGGCATTGGCAATACGAAAACACCCTGCCCACTGTAAGCCCGCGACGCTGGCAAGGCAAAGCGCCCAGCGCTTGACGCCGCTGCGTGCTAGGCTTTTCAGGCGATCGGCATGGACACCGCGCCGACTTTTTCGAACCATAAGACCAGGAGATTTCTGATGCCCGCCTTGCTGCCCAATGTCGATCCCGATGGACTGCTGGAGTATTCGGTGGTTTACACCGACCGCTCGCTCAACCACATGTCGGCCAAGTTTCAGCAGGTTATGCGTGATCTGTCGTCCATGCTCAAACAGGCCTACAACGCGCAGGCAGCGGTCATCGTGCCGGGCAGCGGCACGTTTGCCATGGAGGCTGTGGCGCGGCAATTCGTGCAGGGCGCGCAGGTGCTCATTGTGCGCAACGGCTGGTTCAGCTATCGCTGGAGCCAGATCATCGAGACCGGGCATTTGTCGGACAAAGTCACAGTGCTCAAGGCCCGCCGCGTGGCCGATTCGTCCGAGTCGCCCTTCACGCCCGCGCCCATAGCCGAGGTGGTCGCCACCATCGCCCGCGAAAAGCCCGCCGTGGTGTTCGCCCCGCATGTGGAAACCTCCGCCGGCATGATGCTGCCCGACGACTATCTGCGCGCTGTCGCCGACGCGGTGCATGCGGTGGGCGGCCTGTTCGTGCTCGACTGCATCGCCTCGGGTGCGATGTGGGTGGACATGCAGGCCACCGGCGTGGACGTGCTGGTCAGCGCACCGCAAAAAGGCTGGAGCGGCCAGCCCTGCTGCGGCTTCGCCATGCTTTCCGAGCGGGCTTTGCAACGGCTGGAGACGACCACGAGCGACAGCTTTTCCTGCGACCTGAAAAAGTGGCATCAGATCATGCAGGCCTACGAAAAAGGCACGCATGCCTATCACGCCACCATGCCCACCGACACCCTGGCTGAAGTACGCGACCAGATGCGCGAGGCGTTCAGCTACGGCCTGCCCGCGCTCAAGGCCGCGCAGATCGAACTGGGTCGCGCAGCGCGCTCTTCGTTGGAGCAACGCGGCGTCAAGAGCGTGGCGGCGCCCGGCTTTCAGGCGCCGGGCGTGGTGGTGAGCTACACCCGTGATCCCGACATTCAGAACGGCAAGAAGTTTGTGGCACAAGGCATGCAGATTGCCGCCGGTGTGCCGCTGGCCTGCGACGAACCTGCCGACTACATGAGCTTTCGCCTCGGCCTGTTCGGGCTGGACAAATGGAAGGACGTGCCCGCCGCCGTGCAGCGGCTGGACGCGGCGCTCGACGCCGTGGGTTTGCACCTGCCGGAAAAAGCGCATCGGTAGCCGCCTCGGTAAGCGCCTCGGTAACTGAATCACCCGCCGCATCAGCCGCTCAGCCCTGTTCGCTACTCAGCTTCACGGCTTCACGCCGTTTGCGCGAACAGTTCCCGGCCGATCAGCATGCGGCGGATTTCGGATGTGCCCGCGCCGATCTCGTACAGCTTGGCGTCGCGCCACAGTCGGCCCAGCGGGTAGTCGTTGATATAGCCATTGCCGCCAAAAATCTGGATGCCCTCGCCCGCCATCCAGGTGGCCTTTTCGGCGCACCACAGAATCACGGCCGCGCAGTCTTTTCGCACCGAGCGGGCATGGCCGTCGCCCAGTGCGTCGAGGTTTTTGCCCACGGTGTAAAGCAGGCTGCGCGCGGCTTGCAGCACGGTGTACATATCGGCCAGCTTGCCCTGGATGAGCTGAAACTCGCCGATGCTCTGGCCGAACTGCTTGCGTTCGTGCACATAGGGCACCACGCTGTCCATCACCGCCTGCATGATGCCCACCGGCCCGGCGGCCAGCACCGCGCGCTCGTAATCCAGGCCACTCATCAGCACCTTGACGCCGCCGTTCAATTCGCCCAGCACGTTCTCTGCGGGCACCTCGCAATCCTGAAACACCAGCTCGCCGGTATGGCTGCCGCGCATGCCCAGTTTGTCGAGCTTCTGCGCCACCGAAAAACCCTTGAAGCCCTTCTCCACCAGGAAGGCGGTGATGCCCTTGGAACTTGCGGCCGGATCGGTCTTGGCGTAGACCACCAGCACATCGGCATCGGGCCCGTTGGTGATCCACATCTTGCTGCCGTTGAGCACAAACCCATCACCTCGCCGGTCAGCACGCAGCTTCATGCTCACCACGTCGCTGCCCGCGCCCGGCTCGCTCATCGCCAGCGCGCCCACATGCTCGCCGCTGAGCAGCTTGGGCAGGTACTTCGCCTTCTGCGCGGCGCTGCCGTTGCGGCGGATCTGGTTGACGCAGAGGTTGGAATGCGCACCGTAGCTCAAGCCCACCGAGGCGCTGGCGCGGGAGATTTCTTCCAACGCCACCATATGCGCCAGATAGCCCATGCCCGTGCCGCCATCGGCCTCGGGCACGGTGACGCCCAGCAGGCCCAGGTCACCGAACTTGCGCCACAGATCCATCGGAAACTGATCGGTGCGGTCGATCTCGGCCGCGCGCGGAGCAATTTCTTGCTCGGCAAAGTCGCGCACGGCCTCGCGCAGAGCAGCGATGTCTTCGCCGAGTTGGAAGTCCAGTCCAGGTAATTGCATGGGGTCTCCTCGCTAGTTTGTTTCGCTTGTTTGTCGACTTGGCTTCAATACCGCTTGGGCACTGGCGCGATGGTCTGCTGCATCACCGCGCAAACTGTCTCAGCGCCGTCCTCATCGCGGTGCATCACTTCGGCGGTGGTGACGATCAGCCGCTTGCCAGCCCGGATTACCCGCCCGTAGGCGCGCAGTTCACCGCCCGCAAAGGCCGCTAGAAAGTTGATTTTGTACTCCACCGTGGTGACTTCGTCGCCTTCGGGCGCCAGAGTCATCGCCGCATAGCCACCGGCCACGTCGGCCAGCGCGCCAATGGCCCCGCCGTGGAAACCGCCCTGCTGCTGGCTGATCCGTTCTGAATGCGGCAGCCGTAGTTCCGCCCGGCCCGGCCCCAACCGCACCATCTCCACGCCCAACGCGGCCATCAAGCCTTGGCGGGCAAAACTCTGGCGAATAGCCGCCTCCTGCGCAGGCGATAGAACGGCGGGGGCGGTGGTCATGGTGGCAAGTCTCCGTGGGGGCTGCTCTGTGGGCAGATTCCCGGTGATCTTACCTTCCGTTTACGTCAACGTGAATAGTCACTCCTCCAGCACCCATCCGGAACCAGCGCTCCCCTCACCCGCCCTGCTTCTTCAGCAGCCCCCGCGCCTCGGTCTCGTAGGCGCGAATCTCCTCCAACGTCGCCTTGAGATCGGCCATGCGGCCTTCGATGTCGGCGCGGTGCTCGGCCAGCACTTCCAGGTAGCGGCGCAGTTGCGGTACGGTGTCGCGCGGCGACTCGTACATCATCACCAGTTCCTTGATCTCGGCCAGGCTGAGGCCCAGCCGTTTGCCGCGCTGGGTGAGTTTGAGCCGCGTGCGATCGCCTTGGGTATAGACGCGCAGCCGACCCTCGCGCTGCGGGCAAAGCAAGCCGGCTTCTTCGTAAAAGCGGATGGCGCGGGTGGTGAGGTCGAACTCGCGGGCGAGCTCGCCAATGGTGAAAGTGGGGGCGGCAGGTGCAGCAGCGGCTTTTTTCATGCGTGCCTATACTCGGCTCCAGTTGACGTTAACGTCAAGTGTAGTTTGCCCCGCAACGACTCCAACCGATCACTCGCCATGTCCGCCCAGCCCGCCTTTGATGCCATCCGCTACCCCTTTGGAGAAACGACGCCCGCACTGGGAGAAAGCATCGAGCTGGCGCCGGGGCTGCGCTGGCTGCGCATGGGGCTGCCTTTCGCGCTGAACCACATCAACCTCTGGCTGCTGGAAGACACCCTCGACGGCGTGCGCGGCTGGACGATTGTGGATTGCGGCATCGACTCCCCGCCCACCCGCGCGGCATGGGAGCAGGTGTTCGCCACGCAACTGGGCGGCCTGCCGGTGCTGCGCGTGGTGGTCACGCACATGCACCCAGACCACGTCGGGCTGGCGCACTGGCTCACCGCGCGCTGGAATTGCCTGCTGTGGATGAGCGCCACCGACTATGCCGTCTCGTGCATGGCGGCGCGCGGCTGCATGACCATCGGCGGCGAACCGATGGCGGCGCACTACGCCGCGCACGGCCTGGCCGACCCGCAGACTCTGGCCGCCATCCGCAAGCGCACCGACTACTACAGCGGCCTGGTGCCCGCCATGCCCACGCGTTTCGTGCGCCTGCAGGACGGCGACGTGCTGCGCATCGGAGAGCGCGACTGGCGCTGCGTTGCGGGCTACGGCCATGCGCCGGAACACATCAGCCTATACAGCGAGGCCGACGCGCTGTTCATCGCAGGTGACATGCTGCTGCCTCGCATCTCCACCAACATCAGCGTGAACGACAACGAACCGCTGTCCAATCCTTTGCAACAGTTTCTCGACAGCCTGGCGCGCTTTAGCGCCTTGCTGTCGGACGACACGCTGATCTTCCCCTCGCACGGCCTGCCCTTCCGCGGCGCCCTGGCCCGCATCGCGCAGTTGCAGCAGCATCACCACGAGCGTCTGGCCGAGGTGATACAGGCCTGCGCCACGCCGCAAACCGCGGCCGACCTGCTGCCCGTGCTGTTCAGACGCCCGCTGGACGTGCACCAGATAACCTTCGCCATGGGCGAGTCCATCGCCCATCTGCACAAGCTGTGGTTCGATGGGCAGTTGCGCCGCCTGGAAGACGGCGGGGTCTATCGTTTCGCGCGCTAACCCGCATTTCTACTGCCGCGGCGCAGTGATATTTTCAACGCCGCCATGCCCGACAACACGACTGCCGCCGACAACCCACCGCCGCAAAACGCGGCCCTGGTGCTGCTGGGCGGCGGGGCGCGCACGGCCTATCAGGCCGGAGTGCTGGGCGGCGTGGGCGAGATTCTGCAGGCGCAGGGCTGGCCCGCGCAGCGCAACCCGTTTCCCGTGGTGTGCGGCACCTCGGCCGGGGCGATCAATGCGGCGTATTTCGCCAGCCGCTGCGCCGAATGGCCAGCCGCCCTGCATGAACTGCAAACGCTTTGGAGCACCCTGCAGGCGCACGAGGTCTTCGAGGTCGGCACAGGGCAACTGCTGCGCGGCGGCGCGCGCTGGCTCGGACTGATGGCATTCGGCTGGCTGTGGAAGCAGAACCCGCGCGCCCTGCTCGACAACACCCCGCTGGCCGACACCCTGGGTCGGCGGGTGCACTTCGATGCGGTGGACGCCGCGATTCAGAGCGGCGCCTTACGCGCGCTATCTGTGGCCACCTCCAGCTATACCAGCGGGCGGCACATCACCTTCTTTCAGGCCCGCCCCGAAGTGCAGCCCTGGCGGCGGCCTGGGCTGTGGGGCATTGCGCAGCCCATCGGCGTGGAGCACTTGCTGGCGTCGAGCGCCCTGCCCTTCGTGTTTCCGGCTACGCCGCTGTATGGCGAAGTCGGGCCGGAATACTTTGGCGACGGCGCCATGCGCCAGCTCGCCCCGCTGGCGCCCGCCATTCATCTGGGTGCAGAACGCGCACTGGCCATCGGCGTGGCCGAGCCGCATCCCGAGGCGGGGCAAATGCGCCGGCATCTGCCGCCCTACCCCAGCGTGGCGGAGATTGCGGCGCACGCCATGTCCAGCGTGTTTCTCGACACCCTGCGCGCCGACGCGCAGCAGGCCGGGCGCATCAACCGCATGTTGGCGGATCTGCCGCCCGAGGTGCGCGCCAATCTGCCTTACCGCCCCCTGCCCACGCTGACCCTGCTGCCCTCCACCTCGATCGACGCCATTGCCGCGCGGCACTGGCACAGCATGCCCCGTGGCGCGCGGCTGCTGCTGCAATCGGTGGGCATGGGTACCGGCCGAGGATCGGCGCTGGCCAGTTATCTGCTGTTCACGCCGGATTACCTCTCCGCCTTGGTCGAACTCGGCCGGGCCGATGCGCTGGCGCAGCGCGATGCGATCACGGCGTTTTTCAACCTCACCGCGCCCGACCCGCATTGCGCATAATGCAGCCCTATGCTCAATGTGTTCACCCTCAAGAATGGTCGCCTGGTGCAGCAGGAGGTCGGCGACCCGCAAACCCTCGCGGGGCTGCAGCCCGTCTGGGTCGATCTCGAATCGGCCGATCCGCGGGAGCTCGGCTGGGTCGAGGCCCGCTTCGGCCTGACCATCCCCGCCGACGTCCTCGATCAGGATCTGGAGGAATCCGCGCGGTTTTACGAGGAGGAAGAAGACGGGCAGTTGCATCTGCGCACCGACTTTCTCATCAGTGACGAAGAGCGTCCGCGCAACGAGCGCGTGGCCTTCATCGTTCACGGCAACGTGCTGTTCTCCATCCACACGCACGACCTCATCGTCTTTCGCCTGCTGCGGCTGCGGGCGCGTCGCATGCCCGGGCTGATTGAAAACGCCACTGACGTGCTGCTCGCGCTCTACCTCACCGACGCTGAGTATTCGGCCGATACCCTTGAAGGGATTTACGACGATCTGGAGGCCATCGGCGCGCACATCCTCAAGCCGCGCCCCAGCGACCAGGACGCCTCGGAGGCACTCACCGGCATCGCGCAGCAGGAAGACCTGAACGGACGCATCCGCCGCAATGTGATGGACACCCGCCGCGCGCTGAGCTTTCTGTTGCGCAGCCGCCATCTCAGCGCCGATCAGTCGCAAGAGGCGCGGCAGATCCTGCGCGACCTCGACTCGCTCGACGGCCACACCGCTTTTCTGTTCGACAAGATCAACTTCCTGATGGACGTCACCGTCGGCTTCATCAACATCAACCAGAACAAGGTCATCAAGATTTTTTCCGTCGCTGCCGTCGCCATGCTGCCGCCCACGCTGATCGCCAGCATTTACGGCATGAACTTCAAACACATGCCCGAGCTCGACTGGCCCCTCGGCTACCCCTTCGCCCTGGGGCTGATGGTGCTCACCGTCATCGCGCCGTTCTGGTTTTTCCGCAAAAAGGGCTGGCTCGATTAGAGCCTGTTCAGCCGGCCGCGGCAGCGCGTTTCAGTCGCCGTACCACGGCGCCGAGCACCGGCACCGTGGCGTAGAAATCGCAGGCGTCCCAATAGTCGCGGTGATCCATCACCAGCCCCTGCGCATCGAGCACGAAGCGCGTCGCGCCGGCCACGACTTGCGCAGACGCGCCCTTGCGCAGAGCGAAGTGGAAATCCCAGGTCATCCACCCCACATTGCCCTGCCCGGTGACCTCGGTCACCACAAAACGCGGCGCATGCAGTTTGGCGTACATATGCGCAAACTGCGCCGTGATGGCGGGCAAGCCCTGCACGCGATTGAACGGGTCTTGAAACGTGGCCTGCGGGGCGTAAACCTGCGTCAGCACTTCGAGCTGGTCGGCGCGAAGTTGTTCAAACACGCGGGCAATGCGGTGCAAAGCAGAGGCGTGCAAAGGCGGGGCAGCGTCGGTTTCCATGACGCGCATCTTATGCAGCAGCGCGACGCCGCGCTGGACTCAGATGCGCGGCAGCAGCACAGCCGCCCAGATCAGTACGCACAGCAGCAGGGTGAGCAGCACGGCGGCACTGCCCAGGTCTTTGGCGGTCTTGCTCAGGTCGTGCCGCTCCAGCGAAACGCGATCGACGGTGTACTCGATGGCGGTGTTGAGCAGCTCGACAATGAGCACCAGCAGCACACTGCCTGCGAGTACGGCCCGCTCGGTCCATGTGCGACCGAGCCACAGCGCCAGCGGCAGCAGGATGAGGGCCAGCGTGAGCTCCTGGCGGAAGGCCGACTCGGTCTGCCACGCAGCGCGCAGGCCGCTCATGGAGTTGATGCCCGCGTGATACACGCGCGATAGCCCGGTGCGGGTTTTGTAGGGATTGGGCGCCGCCTCCGGCTTGGGCAGGGGCGCGCGTTCGCGCTGCTGGGCCATGGGTTCAGTGCGTCGTTTGCGTCGCACTATTTGCCGCACTACTTTCGCGCACGGCCTTGCGCAAATGATCGAGAAACTGTCGCGAGGCCGCTTCCCAGGTGAATTTGCGGGCATGCGCCAGCGCCACGCTGCGCGGAATCTGCAGGGCGCGCAGGCAGGCGGCCTTGAGGTCGTTGTCGAGCGCGCCGGCCGGGCTTTCGCCAATGACATCGAGGGGGCCGGTCACGGGATAGGCCGCCACCGGGCAGCCGCAGGCCATCGCTTCGATCAGCACCAGCCCGAAGGTGTCGGTCTTGCTCGGAAACACGAACACATCGGCGCCGGAATAAACCTTGGCGAGCTCGTCCTGCGTGAGCACGCCGAGAAAGCGCACGCCGGGATACTGCTTGCGGATGCGCTCCAGCTCCGGCCCTTCGCCCACCACCCATTTGGTGCCCGGCAGGTCGAGCTGCAGGAAGGCGTCGATGTTCTTTTCCACCGCCACCCGGCCAACGTACAGAAAGATGGGCGGCTTGCCATCCAGCCGTTCACCTTCGCGCGGGTAGAACATGCGGTGATCCACCCCGCGCGACCACAGCCGCACATTGCGAAAACCATGCTCCTGCAAATCGCGCTGCACCACTTGCGTGGGCACCAGCACCGCGCGGCCGGCGTTGTGAAAGCGCCGCAGATAGGCATAAGTCCACCCCAGCGGCACACGAAAGCGCGCCTGGACGTATTCGGGAAAGCGGGTGTGGTACGCCGTGGTCAGCGGAATGTCCAGACGCTGCGCGATGCGCCGCGCGGCCTGCCCCAGTGGCCCTTCGGTGGCCACATGCACCACGTCGGGCATGAACTCGGTCACCCGCTGCATGATGCGCGAACGCGGCCGCAGGCTGAGGCGGATTTCGGGATAGGTCGGGCAGGGAATGGTGCGAAAACTGCCCGGCTCCACCACCTCCACCACTTGCCCCATGTCGCGCAGCTGCCCGATGGTGGTCTTGAGAGTGCGCACCACGCCGTTGACCTGCGGCTCCCAGGCGTCGGTGACGATAAGGATGCGCAGCGGCGGCGTGCCGGCGGCGGGGGGCCAGGGCTTTTCGGCCGCGGCGGCCACTTGAGGAGCGACTGCGGAGGCGATCATGCGTGGACGGGTTGTGTGGGTGCGGGATGTAAAAGGGCGGGATGCGTTGCAGTCTGCGGCGCCAGCTCCGCCAGCACCTGCAGCCCGGCGTTCCAGTGCAGCAGCTTGAGGCGGCCGTCGAAGTCTTCAGCCAGCGCGGTCAGGCTCTCCACCCAATCGCCGCAGTTGGCGTAGATCTGCCGGTCTTCGCTGCGCAGCTCGGCGCGGTGAATATGCCCGCAGACCACGCCGTCGCACTGCTGGCGACGCGCTTCATCGCTGAGCAGCGTTTCGAAACTGGAGATGGTGTTCACCGCCGCCTTGACCTTGTGTTTGAGGTATTGCGACAGCGACCAGTACGGCAGACCGAGCTTGAGCCGCGCATGGTTGAGCCAGCGATTGAGCTTGAGGGTGAACATGTAGGCGGCGTCGCCCAGATGCGCCAGCCACTTGGCGTAGAGCACCACGCTGTCGAACAGATCACCGTGCACGATAAGCAGGGTGCGGCCATCGGCGGTGACATGCCGCACCTGATTGATGACCTCGATGCCGCCGAAATGCAGCCCGTCGTAGGGCCGCGCGAACTCGTCATGGTTGCCCGGCACGAACACCACCCGCGTGCCCTTGCGCGCCTTGCGCAACAGCTTTTGCACCACGTCGTTGTGCGACTGCGGCCAGTAGATGCCCTTTTTCTTGAGCTGCCAGCCGTCGATGATGTCGCCCACCAGATAAATGGTGTCGGCGCTGCAATGCCGCAGAAATTCGAGCAGCTGCGGCGCCTTGCAGTCGCGCGTACCGAGATGAATGTCGGACAGCCACAGGGTGCGCCATTTCAACTCCGGCTCGCCCTCACCGCCGACTTGCGGGGCGTCGATGTGAGCTGCCGCGCGCAGGGTTTCCGCCTTGGCGCCGTCTTGCGGAATCACGGCACTGCTGCGCATCATTCGGGACAGGGTTTGGATCACCATGTCGCGCATTGCATAGCTTCAATGTGTCAATCTGGTGAACGTCACGGAAAAAATATCGCTACCCAATTGACGCTGCGACTTGTTTCACATCTAGCGAGCGGGTCAAATGACAGCTTCATTCCCTCGAACCCCCCTCGCCATGAGCCAGGAACGCGAACTCAAATTCCGACTCGATCCCGCCCTGCATGACGCCGTGCGCCGCCATCCGGTCTTGCAATCGATGGCGCAGCCGCCCCGGGTTCAGGCGCTGCAAACCTGGTACTTCGATACCCCAGCGCATGCCCTGCGCGAGGCGGGCCTGGCCTTGCGGGTACGGCACCCGGGGGACGGGCGGCGCATTCTCACCCTCAAGAGCAGCCCCGCGCAGGGCCTGCAACTCGCGCGCGGCGAATGGGAGTTCGACATCGACGCCGACACGCCCGACGCCGCGTCGCTGCAACGCCTGAGCGAGACGCCACTGGCCCGCCTGGGCGACCTTGATGCGCTCGCCAGCCAGTTGCAGGCGGTGCTCGGCACCCGGGTGCAGCGCACCCTATGGTGGGTCGATTGGGAAGGCTCGCAACTCGAGGTCTGCCTCGATCACGGCCAGGCGCTGGGCGGCGTCACCCCACTCGCGCCCAGCCTCTTGATCAGCGAACTGGAGATCGAGTTCATCAGCGGCCATTGGCTCCACGCTTTCGACCTTGCGTGGACGCTGGCGCAAGACCTGCCGCTGCTGATCTCGCCCATCAGCAAGGTTCAGCTCGCCGCGATTGCCGCAGGCGCCGCCACGCTGCAACTGCCCGCGCTCGCTCGCGAACTGCCTCCGCATGAACAGGGCGGGCAGGCCGTGGCCGACGTGCTGCAGCAGGCAACCGCCGTCATTGCCGTCGGCGCCGATCTGTTGCACGACAAGGCCCTGCCCGAAACCGTGCACCAGATGCGGCTGCAGTTGCGCCGACTGCGGGTGCTGCTGCGGCTGCTTCAGACCACGGGACCGAAGTCGCAACGCGCGGCCTGCCGCTGGCTGCGCGACGAATGGCGCTGGGCCGGACAACTGCTGGGCGCGGTGCGCGATGTCGACGTCTGCATTGAACAGGCCAGCGCGCCCGGCAGCACACACGCCACCCTACGCGACGGTCTCGCCCAACGCCGCGAGGCGCGTCTTCAAGCCCTGCTGACCTATCTGCGCAGCGCCCGCTTCGGCCGCGTACTGCTGGCGCAGGCGCGCTGGGCCGAGTGCTGGAGCGGCAGCCAGATCATTGCCGCCGAGATGTCCACCGAACAACTGGCCCGCAAGCTGCTGCGCTTGCACCGCGACGGCCTGCATTTGCACCCGCAGCGCTGGGCCGAACTGCTGGCCATCTGGGACGGCCTCGCCGCGACACCGATCGACGCCCCCTGGAGCGCGCTGCACGCCCTGCGCCTGCGCGCCAAGCAGTTGCGTTATGCGCTGGAATGGCTGGCCCCCTGGATCGGCCAGTCGCTGGGCGACGAAGGCAAAGCCTGGCTCAAACTCACCAGCGCCCTGCAAACAGACCTGGGCAAAGCGCTCGACACCCACCGGCTGGCGCGTTGGATGATCAGCGACCCAAGCACTCCGCCGTCACAGCCCAACGCGTTCAGCGAACAGGCCATGCACGATGCCTTCAAGCAGGCCCGCACCGGCTTGCAGCGCGCGCTCCAAGCCGCCCGCGGCAAGTCAGGAGAGCGTTGAACTTGCGGTTGAACCTGGGCTTGAACTTCTCTGCAACTGGTCCCGCCGTGTCGCAGTGAGGTAAATCACCAGGGCCAGAATCGTGACCAGGAACAGGGCACTGGTGCCCATGGTTCCCAGACCGAGCCCTCCTTCGGCACCGGGTTTGGACAACCAGTCGCCCAAGGTCGCGCCCAGCGGGCGGGTGAGGATGTAAGCGACCCAGAACGTGGTCACGGCACTGGCCTTGAAGAGGTAGTAGGCCGCTGCCGTCAGCGCAATGGCGCCGCCAAACAGCAAGGCCGACAAGGCATAGCCGAGCTGCAGCCGCTCAGCGGCCAGATCGCCTCCGGCAGTACCCAGCGCAAAGGTGAACAGAATCGTCGCCCAGTAAAACCTTTCTCGTTTTGGCGTGGCAATGCTGTGGATGGACAGATCACGCTCGCTGCCCCACCAGATCGCAAACGTCGCCAGCAAGGCCACCGCAAACAGGGCAGTGCTCACCGGCAGCGGCACACCCAACTGATCGGTCAGATTGTCGGTCAGCAAGGTGCCCACGACGCTGATGAGAGTCACCGTCAACCAGTAAAGCCAGGGAACGTAACGGCTGGCGCGCATCTGCGCCGCCAACACACCGATGAACAAGAGGGTCATGACCGCGCTAGTGGCGACCAGGCCCAGATGCAGATCCACCGCCAGATAGTCTGCGGCGGTTTCGCCCACCGTGGTGGCCATGATTTTGATCAGCCAGAAGTAAAGCGTGATGACGACCGGAACCTTGACCGCCAGCGCCCAACCGGGCTGCGCGGCTTTTACTGCGTTTTGCATGATGAACTCCCTGAATACCGTTTGCGTTGTTGTGGCGTCGCGTGCGGCGCGACCCCGGCATTCTGGAGAGGACGACTTAGCGCAAGGTGAGCGACTGGCTCCGCTTGCGGCTGCTGGCCCTCAACTGCTCTTGCGCAGATTCGCCGGGGCGATGCGCAGCGCTTCGCGGTATTTGGCCACGGTGCGCCGCGCCACCTGCACGCCTTGCTGCGTGAGGCGTTCGGCGAGTTCGCTGTCCGACAGGGGTTTGGCACTGTCTTCTTCAGCCACCAGGCGGCGGATGAGTTCGCGTACCGCGGTGGATGAGGTGTTGCCCCCGGCCTCGGTGCTCAGGCCAGAGCCGAAAAAATACTTCAGCTCGACAGTGCCGAAGGGCGTGAGCATGAATTTCTGCGTGGTCACGCGCGAGATGGTCGATTCGTGCAGGCCGAGTTCGTCGGCGATTTCGCGCAGCACCATGGGCCGCATGGCCACGGGGCCGAAGTCGAAAAAACGCTGCTGGCGCTCGACGATGGTCTGCGACACGCGCTGAATGGTCTCGAAACGCTGCTGCACGTTTTTCACGAACCAGCGCGCCTCCTGAAGCTGTCCCTGCATGGCGCCGCCGCTGTCGCGGGCGCGGCGCATGGCGTCGGCATAGATCTGGTTCACGCGCAGCCGGGGCATGACCTCGGGGTTGAGCTGCGCCACCCAGCCTTGCGGGGTCTTGCGGGCGATGACATCGGGGGTCACGGCCTGCGCGGCATCGCGGCGGAAGGCGCTGCCCGGATGGGGGTCGAGTTGGGCGATGCGTTGCTGCGCCAGGCGCAGCGCGGCTTCATCGGCTTCGAGCTGGCGTTCGAGCTTGCGCCAGTCGCGCTTGGCCAGCAGATCGAGATGACCGCCGCGGCAAATCTGCAGGGCAAGTTCGCGCACGGGACAAGACGCCTGACGCTGAAGCTGCAGGCAGAGACAGTCGGGCAAATCGTGGGCGGCGACACCGGCCGGGTCGAAGCTCTGAATCAGGCGCATGGCCGTGGTCAGCGCATCGGCCAGGTCTTCGAGCTGCTCGGCATCAGCCGCGGGGGCGAGGGCCTGCGCCAGTTCCAGCGGGCTGTCGGGCAGATAGCCGTCGTCGTCGAGCGAGTCGATGATGGCTTCGGCGGCCGCGCGGTCGGTGGCGCTCAGCGCAAGCCCGGCCAACTGACCGCGCAGGTGGTCGCGCAGATCGAGGTGTTCGGAGGCAATGTCGAGCGCGCTGAATTCGTCGTCGTCACTCCCGCCCCCGCTGGCGGACTGGCCTGAACTGACCCAGGAGTCGGCGTCGGCATCGGTATCCGCACCGTGATCGGTTTCGCCGCTGCTGGCCGTCCAGTCCTGCGTGTCGAGTTGCAACTCAGCGGCGGGCTCGGCGGCTGCGTCATGCCCTTCGACCGATGCCTGAGACGGGTCGGGCGCCAAAGGCGGTGGCGACTCGGATGTCGGCGCGGCAGCGGGCGCCTCTTGCTCTTCTTCAGGTTCGAGGAAGGGATTGGATTCGAGCAGGCCCTCGATTTCCTGCGTGAGTTCGAGGGTGGAGAGTTGCAGCAGCCGGATGGACTGCTGCAACTGCGGCGTGAGTGCGAGATGCTGGGACAGGCGCAGGTTCAGCGACGGCTTCATCGCGGCTTACATGCGGAAGTTTTCGCCGAGGTACACCTTGCGTACCGCGGGGTTGTCGATGATGGATTGCGGATCGCCCTGCGCCAGCACCTGCCCTTCGCTGATGATGCAGGCCCGGTCGCAGATGCCTAGCGTTTCACGCACATTGTGGTCGGTGATCAGCACGCCGATGCCCTGCTCTTTCAGGAACTGCACGATGCGCTGAATCTCGATGACCGCAATCGGATCGATGCCGGCAAACGGCTCGTCGAGCAGGATGAAGCGCGGTTGCGTGGCCAGCGCGCGGGCGATTTCTACCCGCCGCCGCTCGCCGCCCGAAAGCGCGGGGGCGGGACTGTCGCGCAGATGTTCGACGTGCAGTTCGCGCAGCAGATGATCTTCGCGTTCGCGGATTTCGGCCTTGCCCAGGCGGCGCCCTTGGGCGTCGCGCTTCAACTCCAGCACCGCCCTCACGTTCTCGGCCACCGTCATGCGGCGGAAAATCGACGCCTCCTGCGGCAAATACGACAGCCCCATGCGCGCACGGCGATGCATCGGAGAATCGCTCACGTCCTGGCCGTCGATGTGGATGCGCCCCGCATCGGGCCGCACCAGGCCGACGATCATGTAGAACGACGTGGTCTTGCCCGCGCCGTTCGGCCCCAGCAGGCCGACCACCTCGCCGCAGCGCACGCTGAAGCTGACGTCGCGCACCACCTGCCGACCGGCATAGCGTTTCTGCAGATGCTTAACGTCGAGCTCCGGGCCGGTGGCCGCGCGGGACGACGGAGTTGAAGGCACGCGCGCGGCTTCAGCCGGGGCGACGGGCTCCAGGCCGCCCCGCACCACGGTCTGTCCAGCGGAATGCGGCTGGACGCTCAAGGTTGCGTCCCCAGCTTCGGGGCGACTTTGAGCGCGGGAGGCGATTTGGGCGCCGTCGGCGCGGACGGGGCGGCGGGCTGCGGCGTCAACATCACCCGCACCCGCCCTCCAGGGTTGGTGGCCGTGGCGCCCTGCGCACCGCCTTCGACGGTGAACACATCGGTGATCTGGTTGTAGGCAATCACATTACCCTGGCTGCGGTCGGCCAGCTTGCCGTCGATCAGTCGGCTGAGCATGGCCTGGCCACGCAGCGTCACTACATCGGTCTTGCCGTCGTATTCGATGCGCTGCGCGGCGCCGTCCATGGTTTGCGTGGGCTGGCCGGGCGCGGTATCGAGTTGTTGCTGGAAGGTAGCCAACTGGCCCGGCGCGGCGATCGCCGTCGCGTACTGATAGCCGTCCGGCGCCTGGCGCACATCGACCGTGGCGGCGCGCAGCACCAGAGAACCCTTGGTGACAACCACGTTGCCGGTGAACACACTGGTCTGTTGCACGTCGTCGTAGCGCATGGCGTCGGCCTCGATGTGAATCGGCTGGTTCCGGTCGATCTGCGCCGCGAGCACGGGCAGCGCCAGGCTCGGCGCACACAGCAGGGTCAACAACAGGATTCGGGCCACTCGTTTCATCGGCATGGGTTTTGCTTTAGTCGGGCCATTCTAGGGCCAGTTCAGGCGATTTCGCAGCAATTTTGCGGGGCTCAAAAAACACTGCCCGCGGTATGCGGGCAGTGTTGAGATGTGGAAGGGCGACGCGCTTACTTCTTCTCCGCCTGCACCTTCTTGATCAGGTAGTCCACGACCTCGAGCACCTTCTTGTTGTTGTTGGCTTCAGGCAGCGCCGCAGAAGTGGTGTAGGTGCCCTGAACCGCCATGGTCGGCACCCCGCTGATCTGATAGTCCGTCACCATTTGCGTGGCCTGCCGGACTTGCGCATTCACGCCGAACGAGTTGTAGGCATCCAGGAACGCTTTTTTGGGAATGCCCTGCTGTGCCAGCCAGTTGGCCATCTGATCGGCCGTGCCCAGAGGAATGTGCTGTTTGTGGATGGCGTTGAAAATCTTGGCCTGCATCGCATCGTCGAGCTTGCCCAGCGCCTTCAGTGCGTAGTAGAGGTGCTGTTGCGGCACGAACTGGGGAGAAAAAGCGACGGGCACGCGCTCGAGCACCACTCCGGCGGGCAGTTTTTTCTGCCAGGCTTCGAGCAGGGGGTCGAAGTCGGCGCAGTGCGGGCAGTCGTACCAGAAAAACTCGTACACCACGATTTTGTCCGACGGGCTTACCGGCTGCGGCACGGCCAGGCGGTTGTAGGCAAAACCCTCGTTGAAGGGGCTGCTCTTGGCGGGCGTCTGCGCCTGCGCGCCCGCAGCAAGAAAGCCCATTGAAAACACCATGAACACCACGGTAAGCCAGCGTTGAAACATGAGTCGTCCTTTGGTTTGAAGATCTGAATAGGGTTTTATGAACCGGTGCGCATCAGGGCGGTTTGAACCCCGTTATCGCCCAGAAGTTTCTGCGTCTGCTCGGCTTGCTGCGCCGAGGTGAATGGCCCCACTCGAACGCGATAGAGGGTGCGCCCGTTGACAACGCGCTCATCCACATGCGCTTCCTGACCGATCAGAGCCACCTTGGCGCGCTGACGCTCGGCGTCTTCGCGCGTGCTGTACGCCCCGACCTGCAGCACATACTGCACGGGGCCTTGGGCGGCCGGTTTGGTTGGGGCGGCCGGGGTTGTCGCGCCTCCCGTCGTCGGCGCAAGTGCCGCCTGTGAGGCCCCCGCAGCGGGCTGCCCCAGTTTGGCCAGCGCCTGAGGAGACAGCGGCTTGCTCGCCACCGTCACGGGCATGGAACCGCTGCCCGCAGGCGGCGCTGCGGTTGCGCCGCTCAAGCCCTGATTGGGATTCCAGTTGCTGGCCCCGGAAGCCGCACTGGCGGGGCGCTCCTGGAATCGATTCATGAAGGGCAGCGGCGCCTTGGTGATGTAGAGCGCAACGCCGAGGGCGATACCCAGGCCGATGACCAAGCCGACGATCAGGCCGATCACGGTGCCGCCGAACTGGCCGCGAAGTGTGGTGCGTTTAGACATGGAAGACAGGAGTGTGCGTTGTCGATGGAGCCCTGCGGACGCGCCGTGACGCTTACATGCGCAGCGGCGCGCTCACGCCGAGCACGGCCAGTGCATTGTGCATCACCTGACGCACGGCACGCAGCAGCCGCAGGCGCGCATGCCGCAGGGGAAGTTCGTCGACCAGCACGCGTTCGGCGTTGTAGAAAGCGTGGAAATCGGCAGCCAGATCGCGCAGATAGAAGGCCACCTGATGCGGCGCCAGTTCCTGTGCCGATGCGGCCAGGACTTGCGGATAGCGCGCAAGCGTGAGTTGCAGCGCTCGTTCGCGCGGGGCGATCAGCAGCGACAAGTCGGCTTGCTCGATGAGCGCGGGCTGCGCGGCCTCTTGCGGGGCGCGGGCGGCCCATTGCTCGAACACCGAGTTCACCCGGGCGTGGGCATATTGCACGTAGTAAACCGGGTTTTCGTCGCTTTGCGCCAGGGCCAGATCGACATCGAACACGAATTCGGTGTCGGCTTTGCGCGAGACCAGAAAAAAGCGCACGGCGTCTCGCCCTCGCTGCAAAGCCGCCTGACGCTGCTCGTCGCTCATGTCGTCGCGCACGCCGCCCGACCATTCGATCAGGTCGCGCACGGTCACATAGCTGCCTGCGCGCTTGGAGATTTTCACCTCCTGCCCGCCCCGCATCACCGTGACCATTTTGTGCAGCACATAGTCGGGATAGCCGGTGGGTATGCCGAGGTCGAGCGCCTGCAGTCCGGCGCGCACCCGCGCGATGGTGCCGTGATGATCCGAGCCCTGAATGTTCACCGCGCGATGAAACCCGCGCTGCCATTTGGCCAGGTGGTAGGCCACATCGGGAACGAAATAGGTGTAGGTGCCGTCGGACTTGCGCATCACGCGGTCCTTGTCGTCACCGTATTGCGTCGTGCGCAGCCACAGCGCGCCGTCCTGCTCGTAGGTGTGGCCCGAGGCCTGCAAGCGCTGCACCGCGTCTTCCACCCGGCCATCGGTGTAGAGACTGGATTCGAGGTAATAGTTGTCGAACCGAATGCCGAAAGTCTTGAGATCGAGATCCTGCTCGCTGCGCAGGTAGGCCACGGCAAAACGGCGGATATTGTCCAGATCGTCGGCTTGACCATTGGCCACGATGGGCTGACCCTGGTCGTCTGGTACCGATTCACACGCCAGAAAGTCCCGCGCAATGTCGGCGATGTAGTCGCCGTTGTAGGCCGACTCGGGCCATTGCGCATCGCCCGGCTTGTACCCACGCGCCCTGGCCTGAACCGACAGCGCGAGCGTCTGGATCTGCACCCCGGCGTCGTTGTAATAAAACTCGCGCTGCACCGCCCAGCCTTGAGTGGTCAAGACGGCGGCAATGGCATCGCCCAACGCCCCCTGGCGACCATGTCCCACATGCAACGGCCCGGTCGGATTGGCCGAAACAAACTCCACCAGCATGGGCTGCTCGCGCCCCGCACGGGAATGACCGAACTTCGCCGCACCCTGCTCGACTTCCACAATCACCTGCTGCAGCACCGCAGGATGAAGGTGAAAGTTGATGAATCCGGGCCCGGCGATTTCAGTGCGGGCGATGCCCTCGGCCAAGTCAGCATTTGTGCGCAGCGCATCGATGATTTGCTGAGCGACATCGCGCGGATTTCGTTTGAGCGGTTTGGCCAGTTGCATCGCCAGATTGCTGGCCAATTCGCCATGATCGTCGCTGCGCGGACGGCTGAGTTCGATAGAGCCTGAAAACTCGGGCTGCAAGGCCGTTGCCGCTTGTTGCAGCGCCGTGGTCAACCGCGCGGTGAATTCGATCATTATGGGAAGGTTGTGAAGACGCAAAGTCGGCATTTTATGGGTCTGTTGCCGTTCTTCGCGCCCGCACAACCGTATGGTGTAATGAATTGCCGGTTTGCAACCTTTCGTTGCACGGCTTGATCGCACAACCGCCTACTGCGGTCCGGTCACAACACAACTTGGAGGAATGATGAAAAAACTGATCGCCACCCTCGGTCTCGCCCTGGGCCTGATGGCCCTGCCTGTGCTGTCTCAAGCGCAAGGCACACCGCAGCAAAGCCGCATGGCCCAATGCAACAAGGAAGCCACCGGCAAGACCGGCGAGGCCCGCAAGACCTTCATGAAAGAGTGCCTGGCCAGCAAGCCCGCCGCAGCGGCCGAAACTGCCAAGCCTGCTAGCAAAGAAGCCGCCAAGCCCGAACGCAAGACAGAACAAAAAGCCGCTGCCGGCGAAAAGAAGCTGACCCCTCAGCAAGAGAAGATGTCGTTCTGCAGCAAAGATGCCAAGGCCAAAGGCATGAAGGGCGAAGAGCGTAAAAAATTCATGAGCGAATGCCTGCGCAAGAAATAATTCAAACGTTTGTACACGTTTCGCACGCACCTTCGGGTGCGTTTTTCATTTGTGGTCTTCGAAGCAGGAAGTGTGTCGCTACTGCTGCACCACGGAGTAGCCGCTCAATCCCAGTCCCTGTAATTTCTGCACTAGCGTGGCATCCGGTGCGGCGCCTGTGATCGGTCCGATCTGCACACGGTAGAACGTCTGACCCCGGATATAGCCGGGCACCACCAATACGTCGTCGATGCCTGCGGCCTGCAGACGCGCTTTTTCCGCCTCGGCATTGGCTTGCAGCGTGAATGCGCCAGTCTGCACATAGTTTTGCGGTGAAGCGGAGTTTGCGGGCAGGTTCAACGCGGGCTGCGGCATTGGCGGCTGAGCGCTGGTGGCAGCGGCAGGCAACGCAGCCTGTGGGTCAGAGACGGCCGGCACAGAGGTTGACAATGAGGCGGGCGTAAGCGGCGGCAGCGTCTGCACTTCGATGGGCGCAGGCTCTGGCGCCTGCTGGGGCAAGCTCGCCCCGGGCGTTGGCATCGACGGCACCTGCGTGACGGGCACCGCAGCGAACTGCTGCTGCGCAAACGCGGGCTGATCCGACAAGGAAGTAGATGGCGGGCTCACGACAGGCGCCGACCCAGTTTGCGACGACGGCTGCGGCGTGGCCGCCTGCGCGATTTGCAAGGGGGCGTTGGCCCCCTCGGGCAGGGCCACGATGCGCACCCGCGCCGTGCCCGTTCGGGTCACGCCCAGAGCCTGCGCTGCGCCCATCGACAAATCGAGCAAACGTCCGCTGACAAACGGACCCCGATCATTGACCAGCACCAGGGCGCTCAGACCGTTGTCGAGATTGGTTACCTGAACGCAGGTTGGCAGCGGCAAGACGCGGCTGGCGGCCGAAAAGTCTCGCGGGTTGAAACGCGTGCCCATCGACGTGGTGGTGCCCGACTCCCAGCCGTACCAGGAGGCGATGCCCACTTCGTCGTAACCGTCAGCGTTGCGCAAGGGGCTGTAGCTGCGGCCCCGCACGGTATAAGTGCGGTTGTAGGCCGCACGCAGATTGGGCGGTGGAGCGTGGCACCCCTCCTGCGCATTGACCGGCGCCCCGCTCGAGGCGCTGCGCTGCGGCGCACTGGCGCAGCCCCCTAAGGCCAAACCCAGCAACAGTGCAACGGCGAGCAGAGATCCTGGCAGGCGCGGCCTGCTATCCCGACCTCCTTGGGCTGTCGTCCATACGCCCCCACCTGCGCTCATTCACCGACTCCACATTGCTCGCGTCCAGTTCATCGTAACGGCGGCGAAGCGCAAAACAAAACAGCCCGCATGAGCGGGCTATTTTGTTTTGCAACGGTTGGCCCACGCAAACCAAGGAAACGTAGGGCCGTCCCAAGTTTCCTTGACCCCCACGGGGGGGCGGGCTGGGCGCAGCCCGGCCCTGGGGGCTCTCAGTGCGCTCGGCCGCGAAGCCGGCGGATCGCCGCGAGCTGGGCGGCCAGCATGGCGAGTTCGCCTTCCACCACAGCGACGTCTTGCACTTCTTTGGCATGCGCGCGCGCGTCTTGCGCGGCCTTGAGCGCCTCGTTGGCCTTGGCCTCGTCGAGATCTTTTCCCCGAATGGCGGTGTCCGCGAGCACGGTCACCCTCTTGGGCTGCACTTCAAGAATGCCGCCTGCGACAAAGATGAACTCTTCCTTGCCGCCTGTGGCGTTGGCTTCGGCCAACTCGATTCGCACCGAGCCCGGCTTGATACGGGTGATCAACGGGGTGTGGCCGGGCAGAATGCCCAGTTCACCTGACTCGCCCGGAAGGGCGACGAAACGGGCTTCACCGGAGAAGATGGATTCTTCGGCGCTGACGACGTCGACATGGATGGTGTTCATGGCTTCAATCCGGAACGTGATGCGGTTTCAGGCTCCGGCCGACGGTCTTTTGCGTCGTCGGCCGAATTGGATCGCTTCAAGCTCGCTGGCTTAGTTGAGTTTCTTGGCCTTCTCGAAGACTTCGTCGATGGTGCCGACCATGTAGAACGCCTGCTCGGGCAGGGCGTCGCATTCGCCGTTGACGATCATCTTGAAGCCGCGGATGGTTTCCTTCAGCGGCACATACTTGCCGGGCGAACCGGTAAACACTTCGGCCACGTGGAAGGGTTGCGACAGGAAACGCTGGATCTTGCGGGCGCGGGCCACAGCCTGCTTGTCTTCCGGCGAGAGTTCGTCCATGCCCAGAATGGCGATGATGTCGCGCAGTTCCTTGTAGCGTTGCAGAATGCCCTGCACCGCGCGGGTGGTGGAGTAGTGCTCTTCGCCGATGACGTTGGGGTCGATCTGACGGCTGGTGGAATCCAGCGGATCGACCGCCGGGTAGATGCCTAGCGAGGCGATGTCGCGGCTCAGCACCACGGTGGCGTCGAGGTGGTTGAAGGTGGTTGCGGGCGACGGGTCGGTCAAGTCGTCCGCCGGCACGTACACGGCCTGGATCGAGGTGATGGAGCCGGTTTTGGTGGAGGTGATGCGTTCCTGCAGCTTGCCCATTTCGTCGGCCAGCGTCGGCTGGTAGCCCACGGCAGACGGCATACGGCCCAGCAGCGCGGACACTTCGGTACCGGCCAGGGTGTAGCGGTAGATGTTGTCCACGAAGAACAGAATGTCACGGCCTTCGTCGCGGAAACGCTCGGCCATGGTCAGGCCGGTCAGCGCCACGCGCAGGCGGTTGCCCGGGGGTTCGTTCATCTGACCGAACACCATGCCCACCTTGTCGAGGACGTTGGAGTCCTTCATTTCGTGATAGAAGTCATTGCCTTCGCGGGTGCGCTCACCCACACCGGCGAATACCGACAGGCCGCTGTGCTGCTTGGCGATGTTGTTGATGAGCTCCATCATGTTCACGGTCTTGCCCACGCCAGCGCCACCGAACAGGCCGACCTTGCCGCCCTTGGCGAACGGGCAGACCAGGTCGATCACCTTGATGCCGGTTTCGAGCAGATCGACCGAAGGCGACAGATCATCGAACTTCGGCGCGGACTGGTGAATCGAGCGGCGCTCGTCGGTGGCGATGGGGCCAGCTTCATCGATGGGGCGGCCCAGCACGTCCATGATGCGACCCAGCACCGCCGGCCCCACCGGGACCTGAATGGAATGGCCGGTGTTGTTGACCAGCATGCCACGACGCAGGCCATCGCTGGAGCCCATGGCAATGGTGCGCACCACGCCGTCGCCGATCTGCTGCTGTACCTCGAAAGTGAGGCCGCTTTCTGCCAGGCTGCTGGCGTTGTTGTCCGCCAGCACCAAGGCGTCGTACACCTTGGGAATGGCATTGCGGGGAAATTCGATATCGATCACAGCGCCGATGCACTGAACGATTTTGCCTTGCGCTTGAGCCGTCGTCATATTGCTCTCCAATGGTTTCAATTCGGTTAGCCGGGGTTCACACCGCGGCGGCTCCGCTCACGATTTCCGATAGTTCTTTGGTAATGGCTGCCTGTCGGCTCTTGTTGTAGACGAGCTGCAACTCACCGATCACGCTCTTGGCGTTGTCCGAGGCGGACTTCATCGCCACCATGCGGGCGGACTGCTCGCACGCCATGTTCTCTGCCACCGCCTGATAGATCAGTGCCTCGATATAGCGCACCAACAGCGCATCGATCACCGGCTTGGCGTCGGGCTCGTAGATGTAATCCCAGCTATGGGACTTTTCATCTCCAGCCTTGGCCGTCAGCGCGTGCGCGGGGAGCGGTACGAGCGGCTCGATTTCCGGCGCCTGCTTCATGGTGTTGACGAAGCGGCTGAAGCCCAGATACACCGCGTCGAGTTTGCCGTCTTGGTAGGCGTCGAGCATGATTTTTACGGGGCCGATCAACTTTTCAAGATGCGGCTTGTCGCCAAGCTGTACCGCGTGCGACGTGAGATTCATGCCTAAACGCTGCAGGAATTGCAGGCCCTTGTTGCCAATGGCGCAGCACTCGATCTGCACGCCATCGGCCTGCCATTCCTTGATTTTGCCTAAAGCCATGCGGGTGATATTGGTGTTCAGCCCTCCGCACAGCCCCTTGTCAGTGGTCACCAAAATCAAACCCACGCGCTTGATCGGCTCACGTTTGATCAGGAAAGGATGGGTGTATTCCGGATTCGCCTGGCGCAGGTGACCCGCGATGACACGCACCGTGTCGCCATACGGACGCGCAGCGCGCATGCGCTCCTGCGCCTTGCGCATCTTGGAGGCCGCAACCATTTCCATCGCCTTGGTGATCTTGCGCGTGTTTTGCACGCTCTTGATCTTGACGCGTACTTCTTTCATTCCAGCCATTGAATTACTCCTGGGTCAGTCTGGGCGAAAACATCCATGCCCAGCTCCGTCCGTTTTCGTGGAATGAATTAGTACGCACCGTTTTTCTTGAATTCGGCGATCGCTTCCTTGAGCTTGGCTTCATCATCCTTGGACAGGTCCTTGGAAGATTCGATGCTTTGCACCAAGGCGGCGTGCTTGGTCTGCAGATGATCGTGCAGGCCCTTTTCAAACGGCAGAACCTGCTTGACTTCGATGTCGTCAAGATAGCCGTTGTTCACCGCGTAGAGCGATGCCGCCATCTGCCAGACCTGCGCCGGCTGATACTGAGGCTGCTTCAGCAATTCGACCACTCGGCGGCCGCGCTCAAGCTGCTTGCGGGTCGCTTCGTCCAGGTCGGAAGCAAACTGCGCGAACGCAGCCAGTTCACGGTACTGGGCCAAGTCGGTACGAATACCGCCCGAGAGCTTTTTGATGATCTTGGTCTGTGCCGCACCACCCACCCGCGACACCGATACACCCGCGTTGATGGCGGGACGCACACCGGCGTTGAACAGATCGGTTTCGAGGAAGATCTGGCCGTCGGTAATAGAAATCACATTGGTCGGCACGAAAGCGGACACGTCGCCAGCCTGGGTTTCGATAATGGGCAAGGCGGTCAAGGAGCCAGTCTTGCCCTTCACTTCACCGTTGGTGAACTTCTCGACATACGCCTCACTGACGCGGGCGGCGCGTTCCAGCAGGCGGCTGTGCAGGTAGAACACGTCGCCAGGGTAGGCTTCACGGCCCGGCGGACGGCGCAGCAGCAGCGAGATCTGGCGATAGGCCCAGGCCTGCTTGGTCAGATCGTCATAGATCACCAGCGCGTCCTGACCGCGGTCGCGGAAGTATTCGCCCATGGTGCAGCCGGCGTAAGGCGCCAGGTACTGCATTGCGGCCGAGTCTGAGGCGGAGGCCGCGACGACGATGGTGTATTCCATCGCGCCGAACTCCTGCAACTTGCGCACCACGTTGGCGATGGTCGACGCCTTCTGGCCGATCGCCACGTAGATACAGATCAGGTCTTTGCCCTTCTGGCTGATGATCGAGTCGACGGCCACGGCCGTCTTGCCGGTCTGGCGGTCGCCGATGATCAGCTCGCGCTGGCCGCGACCGACGGGCACCATGGCGTCGATCGCCTTGATACCCGTCTGCACCGGCTGCGATACGGATTGCCGCCAGATCACACCAGGGGCGATCTTTTCGATCGGATCAAGTTGCTTGGTCTCCACCGGGCCCTTGCCGTCGATGGGCACACCCAGGGTGTTGACCACGCGGCCGATGAGCTCGGGGCCGACCGGCACGGAAAGAATCTCGCCGGTGCACTTGACCGTGTCACCTTCTGAGATTTGCTCGTAAGGGCCCAGAATCACCACCCCGACCGAATCACGCTCGAGGTTGAGCGCCAGGCCAAAGGTGTTATTCGGGAATTCGAGCATTTCGCCCTGCATCACGTCGGACAGGCCGTGCACACGCGCAATACCGTCGGTGAGGGACACGACCGTGCCCTCGTTGCGGATATTGGCGCTGGCGCCCAGACCTTCGATGCGGCTCTTGATGAGTTCGGAAATTTCTGCGGGATTGAGTTGCATGGGAGCCTCTAAGACTTTAAGCGGTGAGAGCGACTTTCATCTGCTCCAGCCGGGCGCGAACCGAGGTGTCGAGCACTTCGTCGCCTATAGCGACACGCACCCCCCCGATGAGCGACGGATCGATTTCCACAGTGGCGTGCAGCTTGCGGCCGTATTTGCGTTCGAGCGCCTGCAGCAAGCTGTCGAGCGCCTCGCCTTCCAGCGGGAACGCACTGGACACCACGGCCTCGACCTTGCCTTCGGCCTCGTCCTTGAGCACACGGAACTGCTCGGCGATCTGCCCGACTGCGGCGAAACGCCGGTTTTCGGCGAGCATCTCGACCAGATTTTTCAGCACCGGAGCAACGGTTCCCGGCAGAGCACCCAGAACCAGATCAGCAAGTTGCCGTGCGGAAACTTTCGGACTACCCATCACCTCGCGCAAAGCGGGATCGGCAGCAATCTGAGCGATCTGGTCCAAGGCGTCTGCCGCTTGCGCGGGCGGAGTACCGGATTCGCGCACAGCGGCAAAAGCGGCTTCGGCGTAAGGACGGGCAATAGTGGCGAGTTCAGCCATGGCGCACTCCGATTACAGCTCGGCCTTGAGCCGGTTCAGCAGATCGGCATGCACCTGCGGATTGATCTCGCGATGCAGAATGGCCTCGGCACCCTTGACTGCCAGCGCTGCCACCTGGTCACGCAATTGCTCGCGCGCCTTGACCGCTTGCTGATCAGCCTCTGACTTGGCCTGCGCCACGATGTTGGCTGCGACCTCCTCGGCCTTCTTGCGCGCCTCTTCGATCACGGCCTGCGCACGACGCTCGGCGTCAGCCAAGCGTCCCGCGCTCTCTTGATGCGAGCGGGCAAGTTCTTCCTCGACCTTGCGATTGGCCGAGGCGAGTTCAGACTTGGCGCGATCGGCGGCAGCCAGACCGTCGGCGATTTTTGTTGCGCGTTCATCGAGGGCCTTGGTGATGGGGGGCCACACGAATTTCTTCGTGAACCACGCCAGCAGCAAGAAAACGATGATCTGCGCAATGAGTGTTGCGTCCAGATGCATGGCGCTAACCTTTGCTTCAGATGGGTGAACAGATCGTTGCTGGAGTCAAGCGTGGCTTACTTCAGAACGAACGGGTTGGCGAAGGTGAACATCATGGCCAGACCGACACCGATCAGGAAGGCCGCGTCGATCAGACCGGCCAGCAGGAACATCTTGGTTTGCAGTTCGTTCATCAGCTCGGGCTGACGTGCGGCGGATTCGAGATATTTGCTGCCCATGATGCCGATGCCGATACAAGCGCCGTTGGCGCCCAGACCAATGATCAGACCTGCGGCCAGTGCGACATATCCGAGAACGTGTTCCATGCTTGCTCCTAGTGAGTTGAAGTGGTGAAGAAAAAAGAAATCAGAAAAAAACGAAAGTGATCAAAACCGATCAATGGTGATCATGCGCCTGACCGATGTAAACCAGAGTCAGCATCATGAAAATGAAACCCTGCAGCACGATGACCAGCAGACTGAAGATCGACCAGGCCAGACCGGCTGCAATGTTGCCGAAGAACAGTGCCCAGCCTGTCAAGCTGCTCAGGCCGGCAGCCCCCATGAGCGCGATGATCATGAACAGAATTTCTTCGGCGTAAAGGTTGCCGAACAACCGCATGCCATGCGAGAGGGTTTTTGCCAAATATTCGAGCAACTGCATGGCGAAGTTCAGCGGCCAGAGCAGAAAGTGGTTGCCAAACGGAGCGGTGAACAATTCATGCACCCAACCGCCAATGCCCTTGATCTTGATGCCGTAGTACAGGCTCAGCAACAAAATGGTGATCGACATGCCCAGGGCGATCGACAGGTCGGCCGTAGGCACCACACGCAAATACATATGCTCCGGGTCGTGGCCGGTCGCGGCGCCCGCGGTTTGCCAGAGGCGGGGTAACAGATCGACGGGCAGCAGATCCATGAGGTTCATCATCACGATCCAGACGAACGAGATGAACGCCAGCGGAGCCACGAATTCGCGCGACTTGGCATTGCGCACAATGCCGCGCGCCTGCTCGTCCACGAACTCAACCAGAAATTCGACCGCAGCCTGAAGCCTGCCCGGCTTGCCGCTGGTCATGTTTTTTGCGACGCGCCAAAGCACGTAGCACGCAATCACGCCCAGCAGCACGGAGAAGAAAAGGGAATCGATGTCGACGATGCCAAAGTCAACCACCCCGGTACGCGGACCACTGGTCCATTGCGTCAGGTGGTGAACGATGTACTCGCCTGCGGTGATGGTGTGTTGTTCTGCGGACATGGTCGACTATTTTGAGGAGGGCCGCCTGCGCGGCACGACTGGAATGGATCAGGCTGCGCAACTCGATTTCTTGCCGCGCAGAATCAGGGCGACCCAGTACACCTGCAAGGTCACGACGACGGCGATCAGCATCGCGGCCCAACTGAGGGGCTGCACGATGCGCGGCGCAAAAAACAGAAGCACGATGGTCAAACCGATTTTCAACAACTCACCCAGCGCAAAACCGTAAACCGCCACGCCGGGCTTCAATTTGGACAGCCAGAGCTGAATGGATAGGGCAAACAGCGCAGAGGGCACGGCGATGATGGCCGCGCCATACAGGGCAGACCACACGACCGAGAGCTTGCCCGCCGCAAAAAACCCGCTCACCAAGGCCACGGCCAGGCCGACCACGGCCTGCAGCGCCACCACGCGCCAAACGGACACCTGCGGCTTGCGCAGAAGCAAGCTCTGCACTTCGGCGCGCGTCATGGGCGCAGCCGACGGCACGTCTTGCTCGTCTTTCCAGGGGTCTATGGATGGCACAGTTGGGTTCAAGGCAAAAACACTCTGGTCAGCTTTGTGGACGGCCGTATCGCCAGTCCACGAGTTGAACTTGGGTTAAAACGCTTCCACCAATCTGCGCAGCCCGCTGCGGATTGCAGCGGCGGTTGTTGCGACGGGTAACAATTGGCGTGAAGGTCAAACGGCGAAAGTATAGGGGAAAGTCGATACAGCACCAGCTTTTTTCGTGCGGCTGCATCTAACATTGTGTCGAGTCAACGTTCTGTCATTTCGCTTGACAGCCGCGTCGCCACTGACCTCAATTTGTGCAAGCGCGCATTTCATCCAATTTCGGGAACTTTCATGACGGCTCTGCTGGTCTTTTTACATCTTGTCGCCGCGGTCATCTGGATGGGTGGTATGGCGTTCATTCTGTTTGCCATGCGGCCCGCCGCTTTCGCCCTGCTTCAACCGCCTGTGCGCCCGCAGTTCATGCTGGCGACACTGCAGCGCTTCTTCCCTCTCGTCTGGCTCAGCATCGCGGTGATTTTGATTTCGGGATTGATCATCATGCTGCAGGTCGGTTTCGCCCAGGCCCCCGTGGGCTGGCATGCGATGCTGGGCATCGGCCTGGTGATGATGGCGGTCTTTGCACACATTTACTTTGCACCGTTCCGCCGCGCACGCCAGGCCGCTTCCAGGCAGGATTGGCCCGCGCTGGGCCGCGCGCTGGAGCAGATTCACCCCTTGGTGGTGCTCAACTTTACGCTGGGCTGGATTGCGATTGCGGTTGTGCTGCTCTGGCATTGAGCGCCTGAGCGCTCAATGGGGTGCGGCAGCAGACATCAGTCGCGCCAGCTCACACCAGACCGCATCGGGCGTGATGTGATTGAGGCAGCCCAGATGCCCCAGCGGACAGGTGCGTTGAAAACACGGACTGCAATCGAGGTGCAGCCAGAGCGTTGCACTGTGATGCGCCGCAGGAGGCGTGTGGCGCGGATCGGTCGAACCGTACACCCCCACGGTCGGGCGCTGCAGTGCGGCGGCCACATGCATCAAACCGGAATCGTTACTCACCGCACCGCTGCAACTGGCGAGCAGGGCAATGGCGTCTGCCAGCCGCGTGGCGCCGCACAGATTCACGCTGCCCGGCGCCTGCGCGGCAATCTCGGCTCCGGCCGCAGCATCCCGCGGGGCGCCAAGCACGGCAACGGCATAACCGGCTTGTTGCGCCTGGATGGCCAGGGCGGCATAGTGCGCGACCGGCCATTGCTTGGCCGGGCCGTATTCCGCGCCGGGGCAGAGGGCAATCCAGCGCGGCGGCAGACCGAACCGGCGGCGCGCCGCCTCGGCCTCGTCGGGAGAAATGTGCAGGGTCGGCTCTGGAATCGAAACCGGGCTGGACGCGCCGTCAACCTTCGCCAGCGCGGCGTAATGTTGGCGCATGTCCGGTCGGCCCTGACTCTGCGGCCGGGGAACGCGGCAGGACACGGGCGACAGCGCCATTGGCTCGGAGACTGCCCTCAACCGAGTCGATTCGTCAGCCTCAACCCGATCGGTCAGCAGCAGCCCGCGCGCTTCGCCGGTATAGCCAATGCGCTGCGGTATGCGTGCCAGCCACGGCACCAGGCGTGACTTGAGGTTGTTGCCGAGGATGTAGGCCCGCTGGAAACCCGCACCACGCAATGGCTTTGCGATGCGCCTGCGTAGCGCGAAATCGAGCTGACCATGCGCGAACGGCGCCTCGATGACCTCGCTCACTCCCGGCATGGCCCGCAATACCGGAGCCACGCCGGGCAGCCCTAGCGCGCTGATCTCTTCGCCTCGGGCGGCCAGCAAAGCCACCAAGGGCTGGGCCATCACCGCGTCGCCGATCCACTGCGGGGCGATCAGCAGAACACGGGTCATGCCGGATGCGCACTCAATGGCCGTGCACCACTTCGCCTTCGGCCAGACGGTAGCGGGTGCCGCAGTAAGGGCAGGCCGCTTCGCCGTGCGTCACGTCGATGAATACGCGCGGATGGCTACTCCAGATCGGCATACTGGGATTGGGACAGTAGGCCGGCAGATCCTTGGCCTTGAGTTCGACCACGGGCATGTCGGGCTTGGGAATGGCGCTCATAGGCGGGTCTCGATCAGTGAGGGATTGCGTCGTCAAACCGCAGACAGCCAGCCTGCGTACTTGGGATTGCGGCCGCCGACGATGTCGAAGAAAGCATTCTGGATGCGCTCGGTGATCGGGCCGCGATACCCGGGGCCGAGGGTGATGCCGTCGAGCTCGCGGATGGGGGTGACTTCGGCCGCCGTGCCGGTAAAGAAGGCTTCGTCGGCGATGTAAACCTCGTCGCGGGTGATGCGCTTTTCCTTGATGGTCAGGCCAAGGTCTTCGCAGATGGCGAACACGGTTTTGCGCGTGATGCCGTTGAGCGCGCCCGAAGACAAATCGGGGGTGTAGAGCACGCCTTCGCGCACGACGAAAATATTCTCGCCCGCGCCCTCGCTCACAAAGCCCTGCGGGTCGAGCAGCAGCGCTTCGTCGTAGCCGTCGCCCGTGACCTCCAGATTCGCCAGAATGGAGTTGGTGTAATTGCTCACCGCCTTGGCGTTGCACATGGTGATGTTCACATGGTGGCGGGTGTAACTACTGGTCTTGACGCGAATGCCGCGCTTGAGCCCCTCTTCGCCGAGATAGGCGCCCCACGGCCACGCTGCGATCATCAGATGAATGGTGTTGCCGCGCGGTGAGACGCCCAGTTTCTTGTCGCCGATCCAGGTCAGCGGGCGGATGTAGCAGGAGTCGAAACCGTTGGCCTTGACCACGTCGATCTGGGCTTGCATAGCCTGCTCGATGGTGAAAGGAATCTCCATGCGCAGAATCTTGGCGCTGTTGAACAGGCGCTCGGTGTGATCGCGCAGGCGGAAGATGGCCGTGCCCTTGTCGGTCTTGTAAGCCCGCACGCCCTCGAAGGCGCCGCAGCCGTAGTGCAGGGTGTGGGTCAGAACGTGGACTTTGGCATCACGCCACTCCACCAACTGGCCGTCCATCCAGATTTTTCCGTCGCGATCCGACATGGATGTGGGCATGACCATGATGTGTTGTCTCCGCAGAATAAAAGGGTCATTCTAGAAACTCCGCGCGGCAAACACACGCCACGCGGAGTCGGCTGCCTTACAGCGCCGCCAACGCCGCGTCGTAGTTGGGTTCGTGGGCGATTTCGTTCACCAGCTCGGTGTGCAGTACGGTGTTGTCCTTGTCGAGCACGACCACGGCGCGGGCGCACAGCCCGGCGAGCGGGCCGCCAGCGATGCCCACGCCGTAGGCCTGGGCGAAACTGCGGTCACGCATTTCCGATAGGTTGACCACCTTGTCCAGCCCCTCGGCGCCGCAGAAGCGGGCCTGGGCGAAGGGCAGATCGGCCGAGATACACAGCACCACAGTGTCGGGCTTGTCGCTGGCGCGAGCGTTGAAGGTGCGCACCGACTGCGCGCAAGTGGGCGTATCGATGGACGGAAAGATGTTGAGCACCTTGCGCTTGCCCGCGAAGTCGGCCAGGGTGCGGTCGGTCAGGTCTTTGTCGGTCAGGCGGAAATCGGGGGCTTTGCTGCCTTTGGCGGGCAATTCGCCGCTGGTGGGAACGGGGTTGCCCTGCAGATGGGTGGTGGCCATGCGAGTCTCCTTCGGGGTATCGTCAGCGAGTGACAGAACTTGGCATGGTAGAGGCGCAGCGATTTTTTTTCAGGCGGCGGCCGCACGGGCCGAGCGGTCTTCAACCCGGATTTTCCATTAGGGCATGGGATGATGGCGCGGCGGATTGGGGATGGATTTGGCCTTGCGTGACAAGCCCATAGCCCGAGCTATGGGCGCGAAGCGCGGGGGCGAAAACGCCCCAAACCGCCCGCCAGCGCCCATGTAGGGGCGTAGCCCCGCCTAATGGGAAATCCGGGTTCAAGGCTTGCGCGTGACTTCGGCGTGCACCTGCCCCGAGGGCACATGACGCGCGGCGGATTGCACATGCCCAGCTTGGTCGTCGAAGAAAAAATCGGGCTGAAATTCGCGCAGGAACGGCCCCTTATCCAGCCCGCCAAGAAACATGGCTTCATCGATGGTGATGTTCCAGTGCATCAGGGTGCGGACGGCGCGCTCGTGCGCCGGAGCGCTGCGCGCGGTGACCAGCGCGGTGCGCAGACGCATGGGGGTGGAGCCATCGGCGCTCGCCCTTTGCAGGCGGTGCAGGGCTTCGAGCAGGGGCTTGAATGGCCCCGGCGGCAACGGCAGCGCGGCCTTGCGGGCTTCGTGCTGCTGGAAAGCGGGCAGACCTTCGGTCTGGAAAACGCGCTCAGCTTCGTCGGAGAACAGCACCGCGTCACCGTCGAAGGCGATGCGCACTTCATCGGGATGCGCCTCGGACGCACGCGCCGACTCGGGGTAAACCTGCGCCGCCGGATACCCGGCGTGCAGCGCAGCGCGAACATCGTCTGGCTCGGCCGACAGAAACAGATGGGCCTGCAAAGCGTGTAGATATTGATAGGGCGCGCGGCCCCGCGTGAATACGCCGCGCTCGATGGGCGTGCCGTGGTGTTTGGCGGAATTGAACACCCGCAACCCGGACACCGGGTCGTTACGCGACAGCAGCACCACTTCCACCCGGTCGCGCTGGGCGTCGCTGGTGTTGAAGGCCAGCAGCTTGCGTACCAGTTGGAACGCCACGCCGGGCTGCGCCGGGCGCTCCAGCCGGTCGAGCTGCAGCCGCATGTAGGCGGCGTCGTCGGCCTGCTCGAACACGCGGTTCTCCTCCTCGAAATCGAACAGGGCGCGGGAGGAAATCGCCACCACCAGGCGGTCGTTCAAATCGGCAGGCATGAGTTATTTCACCAGGTTATTCATCTGGATGATGGGCATCATCACGGCCAGCACGATGAGCAGCACCATGCCGCCCATGACCAGAATGAGCAGCGGCTCCAGAATCGTGGTCAGGGTCATGGCGCGGCGCTGCACTTCCTGCGCATGCTGCACGGCGGCGCGGTCGAGCATCTGCGGCAGCGTGCCGGTTTGCTCGCCCAATCGGATAAAGGTGATGAGCACGGGCGGAAAGCGCTTGTGCAGCGCCAGCGACTGCGCCAGCGTTGCGCCCTCGCGCACCAGGGCAATGGCCTCTTCGGCGTCGGCCTTGAGCAGGCTGTTGCTCAGCGTGTCTGCAGCGGCCTGCAGCGCGCGCAGGATGGGCACGCCCGCCGCCCCCAGAATGCCCAAGGTGCTGGCGAAACGCGCGGTGTTGATGCCGCGGATCAGCCGTCCGAACAGCGGGCTGCGCAGCATCATGGCGTCGAATGCCAGACGCGGTCCCGGCAGCTTCATGGCCTGCGCGAACACGACGGCGCCAACCGCGAGCACGATCAAAATCAGCCAGCCCCAGGCCCGCATGAAATCGGACACGGCGATGAGGCCGACGGTGAGAAGCGGCAACTTCTGGTGCGCGCCCTGAAACACGCCGACCACCTGCGGCACGACGTAGGTGAGCAGCAGCACCACCACGGTGACGGCCACCAGCACCACGATGGCCGGATAGGCGAAGGCCTGCACCAGCTTGCCGCGCAGCGCCTGCTGGTCTTCGAGGTAGTCGGACAGCCGCTCCATCACCAGACCCAGGTCGCCACTGTCTTCACCAGCACTCACCAGCGCGCGGTAGATGGGCTTGAATTCACGCGGATACTGAGCCAGCGCGTCGCCCAGACTGTGTCCGGCGGAGACTTCGCTTTTGAGGTTGGAAAGCAGATTGCCGATTTCAGCGCGGTCGGCGTCTTCAGCCAGGGCGGCAAGGGCTTTCTCCACCGGCAGGCCAGACACCAGCAGGCCCGCGAGCTGGCGGGTGAACAGGGTGCGTTCCTGGTTGTTGAACACCCGGCGCGCAAACCGGCGGCCGCTGGCCTGCGCCGCTTCTTCGTGAATGCCTTCGACCTGCAACGGAATGAGCCCGCGGCTGCGCAACAGGGTGCGGGCGCCGCGGGCGCTGTCGGATTCGAGCACGCCGGACTGTTCGGCGCCTGCGGTGTCAAGGGCGGTGAAACGGTAGGCGGGCATGGTGGAGCAGAAATTCAATCACGCGTCACGCGCAGCAACTCGGCCAGACTGGTGATGCTGGTGTCGATATAGCGTTGCCCATCCTGGCGCATATTGCGCATCCCCGTGGCCTGGGCCAGGCGGCGCAACTCGGCCTCGGAGGCACGGGCGTGAATGGCGGCGCGCAGACCGTCGTCCACTTCGAACAGCTCGAACACGCCGGTGCGTCCGGTGTAGCCGGTGTGATTGCACGCGGGGCAACCCACGGGCACGAAACCCTGGCCGTCGGGCGACGGCACTTTGCAGGCCGGGCAGAGCTGGCGCACCAGCCGCTGCGCCAGCACGCCCAGCAGCGAAGAGGCAAGCAGAAAGGGCTCGACGCCCATATCGGTCAGGCGGGTGACGGCCGAGACGGAGTCGTTGGTGTGCAGGGTGGCGAGCACGAGGTGGCCGGTGAGCGAGGCCTGAATGGCGATCTGCGCGGTTTCGAAATCGCGGATTTCGCCGATCATCACCACGTCGGGGTCTTGCCGCAGGATGGCGCGCAGGGCGCGGGCAAAGGTGAGGTCGATGCGGGCGTTGACCTGCGTCTGGCCGATGCCGGGCAGGTCGTACTCGATCGGGTCTTCCACCGTCATGATGCTGGTGGTGCTGGCATCGAGTCGGCTCAGCGCCGAGTACAGCGTGGTGGTCTTGCCGCTGCCGGTCGGGCCGGTGACCAGCAAAATGCCGTGCGGCGCACGAATGAGGGCATCGAAGTGGTCGAGCATGTCGGGCGCCATGCCCACGGCGCGCAGATTCAGCCGCGCCGCCGATTTGTCGAGCAAGCGCAGCACGGCGCGTTCGCCATGCGCGCAAGGCAGGGTGGACACGCGCACATCGAGAGTGCGGCCGCCGATGCGCAGGGCGATGCGGCCGTCCTGCGGCAGACGCTTTTCGGCGATGTCGAGCTGCGAAAGAATCTTGATGCGCGAAATCAGCGCGCCGTGCAGCGCCTTGTTGGGCCGCACCACTTCGCGCAGCGTGCCGTCCACGCGAAAGCGCACCACCGAAGCGGTTTCATAGGGCTCGATGTGAATGTCCGAAGCCCCTTCGCGCGCGGCCTGGGTGAACAGCACATTGAGCATGCGGATGATGGGCGCGTCGTCGGCGGCTTCGAGCAGGTCTTCCACCGCGGGGATGTCCTGCATCAGCCGACCCAGATCGACGTCGCCCTCCACTTCGCTGATGACCGAGGCGGCGCTACCATCGCGGGCGGCGTAGGCCGCACCGATGCGCGCCTGCAGGTCTTCAGCGGTGGTGCGATGCACCGCGCACAGCACATGCTGGCGCTGCACCTCGGCCAGCGCCGCGGGCCGCGTGGCCTCGCACATCCAGAGTTCGACGCCCTGGCCGTCGTCTTCGGCCAGCACCGCCTGGTCGCGGCAGAAGGTATAGGGCAAGGGATGACGCACGGACATGGCGAGCGGTCGTTCAGTGCTGCGGCGTGAGGATGACGCGCAGTTGCTTGCCCTGCACCTCGGTGACGTAGCGCGTGGTCTGAGTCAGGTTGAAAATCACCCGGGTCTTGCCCTGGTCATCAACCACGCTGGCAGACTGCAGCGGCCCCAGATGAAAGCTCTGGCTCTTGCTGCTGAGCTGCGAATGGGCGCCCTGAAAATCGAGCACCAGCCGAATCGGATCGCTCAAGGTGAATGCGGTGGGCGGGGCGGCCAGGGGCTGAGAAAAGCCGAGTTCCACCACGGTCGCGTCAGCCTTGCTCTTCGCCTGAAGGCTCTGCAGGGCATTGGCTGCACCGGGCGCAGCGGGTGGCATGGCGAGGGACGTGGGCGAGGTAGAGGGCGAGGGCGCCGCAGCGGCGCTGCTGGCTGCGCCCAGCGACATGGGGGGCGTGGGCGCAGCCCCCGTATCGCCTTGAAGGGACGGCAGCACCGGCCCCGGCATCTCGGGCATGCCGAACTGCGCGGGCAGTTGCGCCTTGTCCTGCATGCCGCGCATGGTGTCGTAGCGTTGCTGGCTCAGCGCGTTGCCCTGATCTTCGGTGCGCACCACGATGGGCCGCAGGAACACCATCAGATCGGTCTTCTGCGCCGTGCGCGAATTGGAGCGGAACAGCGCGCCCAGCCCCGGAATGTCGCCCAGGCCCGGAATCTTGCTGTTGTTCTGGCTCACGTTGTCCTGCATCAGCCCCCCGAGCACGATGGTCTGGCCGTCGTTGACCAGCACGGCGGTCTGGATGGAGCGCTTGTTGGTGATGATGCCCGCCGCGTTGGTGGTGCTGGAAATGCTCGACACCTCCTGATAGACATCCATCTTGATCGCGCCGCCCGCGGTGATCTGCGGCCGCACTTTCAAGGTCAGGCCGACGTCTTTGCGCTCGATGGTCTGGAACGGCGTGACGGTGGCGCTCGATCCGGTTTGCGCATACTGGCCGGTGACGAAGGGCACGTTCTGGCCGACGACGATCTTGGCCTCTTCGTTGTCGAGGGTCATCAGGTTGGGCGCGGAAAGAATATTGGCGCCGTCCTGCGTCTGCAGAAAGTTCGCCAGAAGACCCAGCGTGGCCATGCCCGCCACGTTGTGCAGAATGCCGATGTTCAGGCCATTGGGGATGGCCAGCGAACCGCTGGCGAGCGCCGTTGCGGCCGAACTGCCGCCGCCGGAAATGGCCGCCTGCAGATTGATGATGTTCGAGCCGCCGGTGCCGTAATTGCTGCCGCCGATGATGGCATTCTGATTCCCCGTGCTGCCGGCGATGGCCTGCCACTGAATACCGAGTTGCGCCGCCTTGTTGGCGTCGACCTCGGCGATCAGCGCCTCGACATAAACCTGCGCCCGGCGCACGTCGAGCCGCTCGATCACCCGGCGCAGTTGCATGTAAACCGGCTGCGGCGCGTTGATGATGAGGGCATTGAGCGAGTTGTCGGCATAAACCGTGCCGCCCTGCGGCAAGGTCACCGTCGAGTCGTTGCTGGTGGCGGCGAATTCCGGCGCCTGGCCCAGCCCCGGGCTGGTGGCGCCGGACGACCCATAAGAAGATGAGTTGCTGTTGTTGCTGCCGCCACTCATCGACTGCGATCCCCCCTGCGGCTTGGTCTGCGACTGCCCGCCCGCAGCGCTGCCCGTGCCTTGCGCGGCCAGCACCCCGCGCAGGGTGCGCGCCAGATCGGCCGCATTGGCATTGCGCAGATAGACCACATGGATGTTGTCCTGATCATTTTGCGGCCGGTCGAGGCGGCGGATCATCTGCTCGATCTCGGCGAGTTGTGCGCCATTGGTGGCCCGCACGATGAGCGAGTTGCTGGCCGACTCGGGCAGGATGACCGCGCGCATGGCCCCGCTGCCAGCGACGGCTGCCTGCACACCGGGGGTGCCCGGGCCGCTCGAGGTGACCGTCTGCATGTCGATGAGCTTTTGCAACGTGGGCGCCAGATCGCTGGCCACCGCGTAGGTCAGCGGCACGACGGTGACTTCGGTGCCGGTGGGCACGTCGAGCGCGGCGATGATGCGCGCGATGCGCTTGAGGTTGTCGGCATAGTCGGTCACGACCAGCGCATTGCCGGAGGGGCTGACGTTGATGGTGTTGTTGGGCGAGATCAGGGGCCGCAACACGGGCAGCAGGCTACTGGCCGAGGCATTGCGCAACTGGAAAATCTGCGTGACCACCTGATCGCCACGACCGGGAATGCGAGAAGGCGCCAGCCCGACGCCCACCGGCCCGCTCTGCAGCTTGGCGTCGGCCTCGGGCACGACCTGAAACACGCCGTCATGCTCCACCACGGCAAACCCGGCCAGGCGCAACTGCGTGAGCAGCGCCTGGAAGACTTTCTGCGGCGGCACCGGTTTTTCGAATTGAATAGTGACCTGGCCCTTCACCCGCGGATCGACGATGAAGTTGCGCCCGGTTGCCGCGGCCACCGCCTGCACCGCGCTGGCGATGTCGGCGTTGACCAGGTTGATGGTGAGATCCCCATTGGCGCTACGTTTGGCTTGATCGGTCTTGCCCGCCGTGCCCGAGGGCGCCTGCGCCATCACCGGTTGCAGCATGAGCAAGGGAACGAGCAGCAAGGCCACCGCGCGGCCGATCCTGCGGCTGATCCCGCTGCGGGCATGAGAATTGGGGTTCAAGTCGGGATGCATCACGGCGTTCCTTGATTCTTGTCGTGTTCTGTGGCTGTCGGGGTGCCGGCGCATTTAGATGGCGATTCGCACATGGTCACCCTCGCGACGTCCGAGGAGCGACAGCAAATTCGCCATCGCCGCTTCGTTGCCGGGCGCCGCCCGGCCGGTGCCGAGAAACTGCAGGGCCTGACCGTTCCAGACCCCTTTGCCCTGCAACAGCAGGGGCCCTTTGCTGCTTTGCAGATCGACTTGCGCATCGGCGCCCTGCCCGGTGATGCTCAGGGTATAGCTGCCGATGGGCGCCACCACACTCAGGCGGGATGCCACATCCGGCAGATCGATCTGCACCTGCCCCCCGATCCGCATCCGCCCGGCGACCGATTCTAGGAGCAGGCCACGCAAGGTGAATTGCGCCTGTCCCCGTAGCGCAACGGTATTCCAGGGAGTGCCCAGCCCGTCGAGCACCGATAGCGGCAGCATGCCCTGCCAGGGGGCATCCGGCGCGCCGCCCGCCGGGCGCAGCGCCACGGTGGTCTGCGACCAGCCGAGCTGGGTGCTGATCTGCAGCGGCTGCGGCGAGACCTTGGGCCAGTCGATCTGCGCCAGCAGTCGGCCGCGCCAGAGATTGCCCAGACCGATGCTCCAGTGCAAGGCGCCGGGCAGCACGGTGGCGCCGCGGCTGCCCGCCCCGCCTTCGAGCACCAGCAGCGCCGAGCCGTCGCGCCAGGTGCCTTGCGCCTGAGCGAGCAAGACGTGCTGACCACTGGCCTTCCACACCGCCGCGCTCAGCCAGCTGGCCGGGGCCTGCCACAGCAGCGCCCACAACACGCCCAGCAAAGCCGCCAGCCACAACCAGCGGCGGCTGAAGGCGCGTTGGCGTTTGACCGGTTTGCGGGATGATGAACGCCCGCGTGACGAAGACCCGGACGAGCGTTTGCCGGAAGACGCCGCAGCGCGCGCCGGGTCGGGAGATTTGGGTGCGCTGGCCATTCATCCGCCACCCGATCCTTGCCGCGACAGGTGCACCGTGCCGCTGAGCGCGCCGTCCGGGCCGAGCTTGAGATCGGCGCCGTCCACCTGCGCCGACCAGTCGCGTCGCGCCGTTTGCGCCAGCGCCGCCAGGGTGGCCGGTCGCAACGCAGAGAGATCCAGCGTCACCTCGCCCGGCAGCACCTGCGCCTGAACCTTGGCGCCCGGATCGACACGCTTGAACCAGGCCACGATGGCCGCCTGCAGATCGCCGCTGAATGCCGGGGCGGAAGGCGCACTGCGCAAAGCGGCGATCTGCTGACCGTCCTGCTGCAGGGTTTGCAACTGCTGCTGCAGGCTGACGATGCGCTGCGGCGCGGTTTGCAGGGTATGCCAAGCGGGTTTGATCGCCAGCAGCCACAGCAGCGCAACCAGCACCAGCACCGCGGCAGAGCCGATCAGCACGCGCTCGCGCGGCGACATGGCGGCCCAGCGCTGACGCCCGAGCGCCACCGTCTGCGGCAGGCCCCGGTACCAGAGCCCCGACAACGTCGCCATGCGGCCGCCTTGCGTCGCGCTCATTGCGCCGCTCCCGTCACACTCAGCACATCGCCCTGCGCCACGCAGGACAGGCCGGCCGACGTGCACCTTGCTGCCGCCTGCGCGGCCGCGTCACCCGGCAGACTGAGCTGCAACTGGCCCGGGCTGAATTTCAGCACCGTGGGCACGATGCCCGGAGGCACCACCACGCTGGCGCGCCCCATGAGCACGTCGAGATCGCCATCTCCGGGACGGCCGGTGCGCAGGCGCGCGTCGTTGAGTGCGCGCTGCACCTGCAGGCGCGCATCGAGAATGGCGGGCACACCGGGCAGCGCCTCGGCCGCCGTGGTGTCGAGCTTTTGTCGCAACTGACTTTCCTGCCGAGAGAGTTTGAACGCGGCGGCATTCATGCCCACCAACTGCACGACCGCCAGCAGCCCCAGCAGGGCGCCGACACGTCGCCAGGCGGGTGTGGTGAGTTGCTCCATCACCCCGGCCCAACCTCGCGACAACGCGTGTTTGGGCGCCAGGTCGAACTGCCGCAGATTCCACGGCGACTGCGCCGCCCGCGCCATCCAGCCGGCGTCGCTGAGCGTGGCCGGTGTGAGTCCGGGCGGCAGATCGAGCCAGCTGAGTTGGGGCTGCGCCTGATCTTGCACCCAAAGATGTTCGGGCGTGACGGGCAGCGGCAGCGCCTGCGGCGCGGCGGCGTCAGCCGCGAGGATGAGCGGCAGCCAGGCCGCCTCGCCCTGCAGGTCGCGCCACAGCAGACGCGGGCCTTGCCCGGAAGTTTGCAGCAGTGCGTCGCCCGGTGCCAGCAAGGCGGCTTCGGGAACGATTTTCTCCGGCTCCTGCCCGGCCTGAGCGAGATCGGCAATCGCCTGCTGCAGCGCGGCCTTTTGCACCGCACAGGCCAGCGTGACGCTGCCGTCTTCGGTGAGCGGCCCGACACTCAAATGCAGTTGCCCCGCGTCCTGCAGCAGACGGTCTTCGAGCGCGCCGTTGAGCGCGGCCTGCAGCCGGGAGGGCGCCATGGCGGGCAGCGTCGCCGCCATGACCGAGGCGTCGAGCGCATCGACCACGGCCACCACCCGGGCGCCACGCGGCAGCAGCGCAACTTGCTCCCGGCCGGCCGATTGCAGTTTGCCGTTGGCGCTCAGCAGCACGTACTCCAGCTCCGGCAGCGAGTGCGCGGTAGCCAGGGGCGGCAGGCGGAGAACCAGGGTTTGCATGATGGCGGCGATTGTAGAGAGGCTTTGTTGCAGTAAAGGTACAGGAAATACGCGATGTTGCAATGCATTCTTCAATCGCGTTTTGCGAGACAAATCAGTTTGCTCCCTGTTCGACCTCAGACGCAGCCGCCAACCAGGGGGGCACGCGCTGGATGCGCACCACCTGCGAGAACACCCCGGCCCGCTGAATCAGCGCGCGCTCGGCGTATTCCAGCTTGTCGATGCGCACACGGGCAATGGCGTCGAAGTAGCCGGTGGCCACGCTCACCAGTTGCGGATTGATCGTTGCGCCTTGCGGCAGCAGGGTTGAAATATCGCCCAGATTGCGAAAATACGCGCGCTTGCGCGCCTCGACCAAGGCCTGCGCCGTATCGGCGCTCACCCCGAGCACGGCAGCGAGCACCTCCGGGCTGGCGGTGTTGGCGTTGACCGGCGTAGCCTGCGGCAGCAGGGTGACGGCGGAAGCGAGCTTGGGCAGGGCCTGCGCCACGGTGGGGCCCAGCCGCGCCAAATCCTGCAATTGCTGCAGCGGCAGTGGCGAATTTGCAACATTGGTCAGCGCCGCAGCGCCGATGGGGTTGCTCGCCGCCACGCCATTGGCGATGGTGGCCGCCACATTGGACGGCAGTTGCAACGCGGCGCACAGGCGCTGGAAGGCCAGCAGCGCCTGCGGATCGATCGTCCCGGCCGGAGCCAGATCGCGCAGATTGAAGCGGCTTTGCGCATCGACGATGCGCCCTTCGAGCCAGGCGTCGGGCAGCCCCGCGCTGTCTTGCCCGCGCGCGGCGAGAAAGGTCGACAGCCGCGCCTCGGCCAGCGGCACCGACCAGGGCTCGCCGAGGTAATCGGCCGTCGAGGTCATGGCGTCTTCGCGCAGAATCAGCCGCGCCCAGTCGATCGCGCCGCGCAAAATCCAGCGCGCCTGCGTCTGTTCGCGCGCGGTCTGCTCGCGGGCGATGGCGCTCCACTGGCTCCAGAACATGCTAGAGACCATCACCGCGGCCAGCGCTGCGATCAACATGGCGGTGATCAGCGCCGCGCCGCTTTGATGCTTGGTTGCGGGCCTCACTGGACCACCCTCCTCGCTAGGCTCGACTCCCCAAGGGAGTTGAGCACTCCTTCGGAGCGGCGGTGCGGAGCGCTCATTCGCGGTCATCCAGCAAAAAGTCGCGCTGCAAATCGCCCGTCAGCAGCTTGTCGGCGAACTGCAGTTGCAGGCGCACGGCCGCCGGGGTCGTCGCGCTGGCGGCCAGCGTGTTGGCGGCGGCCGCCGCGGCGCTGGCCGATGCGGCCGGCGTGTTGCTACTGGCGTTTGCCGCATTGGCCGCCGTACCGGCATTGACCCAGGCGCCCGATTGCTGCAGCAGCCCGATACCGGCGTAGCGATAGAACTGGATCTGCATGCTCACCACGCCGGGCAGGATGGTCAGCAAAGGCGCGGTGGAGTTTTGCAAGGCCGCCTGCAAGACGGCGCGGCTATCGGTGGGCGCGCTGGCACTGCGCTTGAGCGCGCCGTCCTGCACCGTCCAGCGCACCACCTGCAGCTCGCCCGCATTCGGCGGCAGGCCGACGCCCGCACCGACATCGGCGCGCACATCGCCGCCCAGCGGTTGCGCGGGACGGCGCACGATGAACAGCCCGCCGCCGAGCACGCTCACCGCAGGCAGTCCGGGCCCCTGCGACACCGCATGGCGCAGGTCGTCGCCCAGCTGCTGCATGCCGTCGGCCAGACGCGAACTGGTGGTGAACGCGCGGTTGGCGTCGTCGCGGCTGCGCGCCACCGCATCCAGCCCGCGCCAGCCCAGCACCGCCACCACCGCGAGAATGGTGACCGCGACCAGCAGCTCGATCAGGGTGAAACCCCGCTGTGCCGAAACAGGCGCCCGGTTCACTTACAGATTCCCGATGATGGTGACCACCTGCCACGCGCTCCAGCCGCTGGCATCGAGCACGTTGACCTGCACGCGGCGGAAGTTGGGGTTGGGCGTGGGCATCACATCCACCGCCACGGTGAACGGCACATTCGCCTGCGTGCAGGCGCTGGTGCTCTGTCCCACTGCGAGAAAGGTCTTGCTCAGGCGTTGATCGACCAGAAAATTCTGCGCGCACTGCTCGGCCAGAACGGTCATGCGATAGCGCTGCGCGTTGTCGGCCACGCCGCCTGCGGCACGCATGGCCGCCAGCAGCGCAATGGCCACCACCGCCAAAGCCACCAACACTTCGAGCAGGGTGAATCCGCGGGAGCTTGCCCCCACGCTTGCCGCTGACGCGGCGGCGCTGCCCCCCGAGGGGGCTGGCCCAGCCTTGGGGCGGCCCGGCGGCTGGGCCGACCTATTCAATGGGGGCGCTGGAACGCGAAGGGGTCCGCCCATCATGATCGGCTTCGACTTACGACAAAAGGCGCGAAGCCGTCGGTTTCGATGCTGTCGCGCTCTCCGCCGTCAGACAGTACCAGGCGGACCGGGCCGCCCACCGGCTCGGAGCCGAACAGCAACCAGTTCGACGGCGTGCCCAAGCTGCGCACCCCACCCTCGCTCAGACTCACCGACACCGTACCGGCCGAGTAAGCCGCCTCGCGCGGCTCGCCGCCTAGCGCGGCGCGCCAATCCTGCGGGGGAATTTCGCGGCCGCCGCCCACCCAGGGCCAGAGCCGCGGACGCAGCAGGTCGGAGTCCACCGGCTCCCAACCCTGCGGCCCGATCTGCACAAAGGCATAGCCCCTCGGCCCGCTGGCCCAGGCCAGGGGCACGCCGGTTTCGGCGGCGTGTTGACGTGCGGCGTCGAACAAGGCCGACAGCCGCTGCGCTTCGCGCTGCATCTGCGCATTTTCGGAAGGCGGCAAGGCAAAAGCCGCCATCGCCGTGACCATGCCCACGATGATCAGCGCCACCAACATTTCGAGTAGGGTGAACCCCCACACTTGCCGCTGGCGCGGCGGCCTTGCCCTCAGGACGCAGCCGGGCTTATTGCCAGCTGCCAATGTCGGCATTTGCCCCTTCTCCGCCGGGTTTGCCGTCTGCGCCATAGCTGAACACATCCACCGGACCTTTCACGCCCGGGTTGAGATATTGATAGGGATTGCCCCACGGATCGGTCGGCAGCTTTTCGAGATAGGGCTTCCAGTTGTTGGGAATCGGCGGCGTGGTGGGTTTGACCACCAACGCCTGCAAGCCCTGCTGCTGGGTGGGGTAAATGCCGTTATCCAGTTTGTACAACTTGAGCGCCTGCATGATGGTGGCGATATCCGTCTTGGCGGCCGTTTGCCGCGCCTCGTCGGTGCGGCCCATGATGTTGGGCACGATGAGCGCCGCCAGCACGCCCATGATGACCAGCACCACCATGAGCTCGATCAGCGTGAAACCGCGCGCTTTGCGACGGGCTGCGGGCACGCGCAGCACCTCGGATGAAACCTCCTTCAAACCATCATTCATCGACTTCCACCTTTTGAAAAGCGCCGGGCGCGCCCTCGGTTTTTCCGCCTTGCTGATGACTCGTTGCAACAAGACGGCGCGAAGACACGTTCTGCGCGGATAATAAGTGTCTCATGTTGCGCACCTCACCCTCATTGCCTGCGCCCAGTGGCGTTTCTACCCGCAGCAGCCGCCGGGCCGCGGCGCTGCTGAGCGTCGTTCTCGCCTTCGCCTGCGCAGCGCTGGCAGTGACCTGGGTGCTGCGACTGGTCGCCTCGCCGCAAACGGTTCCCGCTGATGCCCAACTCATCGGCGCGCTGTCGCCCGAGCAGGCCGCGCAGCAGGCCGCGCGCCTGTTTGGCGCCACACCGGTGGGCGCGGCCAGCGCACCCACCTCACCCAGCCGCTTTCGGCTGTACGGGGTGATTGCCGGGGGCGATACCGGCTCGGCGCTGATTGGCATCGACGGCCAACCGCCCCGCGCCGTCGGCGTGGGAGACGCCATCGCACCGGGCGTGATTTTGCGCGCCACCGGCTACAAAATGGTCTGGCTGGAACGTGACGGCGTGCGTGAGGAACTCAAAATGGATCCGCAGGGCGCTCAGGTCGGAGCCATCGGCTTCCCCAGGGTCGCACCCCGTCTGCCGCAATTCACCCCGCCCGCGCTGGCGCCGCCCGGCATTGCACCGGCCAGTATCGCGCCGCCTACGGTGGATAACGAGAGATAAGGCCGAGGCGGCGTGACCGCTGCCGCCCCGACAGGCGGGGCGTTTTTATAATGTTGGCATTGTTCTGCGCCTGTTTGCCCCCATTTAAGACGGGAATTCTGGATTTGAAACGCCGATTTTCCCGGCGCCCCTATTTTGACGAGGTTTCCACCATGCCGATCTACGCTTACAAATGTGATGCCTGCGGCCACACCCTGGACGCGCTGCAAAAAATGTCCGATGCCCCGCTGACCGTCTGTCCGCATTGCGGCAAGCCTGCGCTGCACAAACAGGTCACCGCGGCGGGTTTCCAGCTCAAGGGCTCGGGCTGGTATGCCACCGACTTCAAGGGCGGCGGCGCGGCGGCAACATCGACAGCGGCTGCAGCGTCTTCCTCCGACAGTGCCGCGCCCCCGGCCTGCGGCGCCTCGTGTGCCTGCCATTAAATTCATTCTCTCCAGGGCTCTGATCACCCGCCCTGCCCCTTTCCTCAACCCCAAGCCTTCCGCGCCCCGGAAGGCTGTTTCATTCCATGAGCCTGAAAAGTATTTTCATCGCCGGCATGCTGGTCTGGCTGCCGCTGACCATCACCATCTGGGTGCTGTGGCAGTTGCTGGCCGTGTTCGACGGCATCTTCCGGGCCATGGTCAGCGCGCTGAGCACGGTGGCGCCCGGCCTGGCCCCGGCGCTGGACAAGCTGGTGAACATTCCCGGCGTGGGCGTGGTCTTGGTGCTGGCGGCCATTTTTCTCACCGGTCTGGCTGTAGCCAATATGGTGGGGCAGTGGTGGCTGGCCCGCTGGGACGGGCTGATGGCGCGCATTCCACTGGTCAAGACCATTTACAGCAGCGTCAAACAGGTGTCGGACACGCTGTTCTCCAGCAGCGGCAACGCTTTCCGCAAAGCCCTGCTGGTGCAATATCCGCATCAGGGCTCGTGGACCATCGCCTTTATGACCGGTACGCCGGGCGGCGAGGTTGCGGGGCATCTGCAGGGCGATCATGTCAGTGTGTACGTTCCCACCACACCCAATCCGACCTCCGGCTTTTTTCTGATGTTTCCGCGCAGCGAGGTGATCGAGCTGCAGATGAGTGTGGACACTGCGCTCAAATACATCATTTCCATGGGTGTGGTCGTGCCGGGCGGGCCGAACAATCCGCAAGTGCATTGAGCGCCCGAGCTCCCATCCTTTCCCTTCCTGCCCCCTGCGCTGAAGTCGCGGGACCGTTTTCCGAAAGTACCTCTCCAACATGAGTCTGCGTAGCCAATATTGCGGTCAGGTGACCGAAGCCCAACTGGGGCAAACTGTTTCACTGTGCGGCTGGGTGCATCGCCGTCGCGACCACGGCGGGGTGATTTTCATCGACCTGCGCGACCGCGAGGGCCTGGTGCAGGTGGTGTGCGACCCCGACCGCGCCGCCATGTTCGCCACTGCCGAAGGCCTGCGCAACGAGTTCTGCGTGCAGGTGCAGGGGCTGGTGCGGCCGCGTCCGGCAGGCACCGAAAACGAGGGCATGACCTCGGGCAAGATCGAGGTGCTGTGCCACGACATCACCGTGCTCAACGCCTCGGTCACCCCGCCCTTCCAGCTCGACGACGACAACCTGTCGGAGACCACGCGGCTGACCCACCGCGTGCTCGACCTGCGCCGTCCGCAAATGCAGCACAACCTCAAGCTGCGCTATCGCGTTGCGATGGCGGTGCGCCGCTTCCTCGACGGCCAGGGCTTCATCGACATCGAAACCCCCATGCTCACCAAGAGCACGCCCGAAGGCGCGCGTGACTATCTGGTGCCCAGCCGCGTGCACGACGGCGAGTTCTTCGCCCTGCCGCAGTCGCCCCAGCTGTTCAAGCAGATGCTCATGGTCGCGGGCTTCGACCGCTACTACCAGATCACCAAGTGCTTCCGCGACGAAGACCTGCGCGCCGACCGCCAGCCCGAGTTCACCCAGATCGACTGCGAGACCTCCTTCCTGAACGAGCAGGAAATCCGCGATCTGTTCGAGACCATGATCCGCGGCGTGTTCAAAGATGTGCTCGACATCGAGCTCGCCAACCCCTACCCGGTCATGACTTATGCGGAGGCCATGGCCCGCTTCGGCTCCGACAAACCCGATCTGCGCGTCAAGATGGAGTTCACCGAACTCACCGATGTGATGGCCGACGTGGACTTCAAGGTGTTCTCCGGCCCGGCCACCACCCCCGGCGGCCGCGTGGTCGCGCTGCGCGTGCCCGGCGGCGGGGAGATGAGCCGCAGCGAGATCGACTCCTACACCGAGTTCGTCAAGATCTACGGCGCCAAAGGCCTGGCCTGGATCAAGGTCAACGATGTGAGCAAGGGCCGCGATGGTCTGCAGTCGCCCATCGTCAAGAACCTGCACGACGCGGCGATTGCCGCCGTCCTGCAGCGCAGCGGCGCGCAAAACGGCGACCTGCTGTTCTTCGGCGCCGACAAGTCCAAGATCGTGGCCGACGCCATCGGCGCCCTGCGGGTCAAGATCGGCCACAGCGAATTCGGCAAGAGCCACGGCCTGTTCGAGAACGTCTGGAAGCCGCTCTGGGTGGTCGATTTCCCCATGTTCGAGTTCGACGAGGACAACCAACGCTGGGCCGCCGTGCATCACCCCTTCACCGCGCCGAAAGACGGCCATGAAGAACTGATGGACACGGCCCCCGAGAAGTGCATCGCCAAGGCCTACGACATGGTGCTCAACGGCTGGGAAATCGGCGGAGGCTCGGTGCGCATCCACCGCGCCGAAGTGCAGAGCAAGGTGTTCTCCGCGCTCAAGATCGGCCCCGACGAGGCCCGCGCCAAGTTCGGCTTCCTGCTCGACGCGCTGCAATACGGCGCCCCGCCGCACGGCGGCATCGCCTTCGGCCTGGACCGCATCGTCACCATGATGACCGGCGCCCAGAGCATCCGCGACGTAATCGCCTTCCCTAAAACCCAGCGCGCCCAGTGCCTGCTGACCAACGCGCCCAGCCCGGTGGATGAGAAGCAGTTGAAGGAGTTGCACATCCGACTGCGCAATCCGCAGCCGGTAGCGTAAGGCTGCATGAGCAAGCTCTTTTCCCGCTCTGAAGCGCTTGGCTCGCGGGTCATGTTCGCCGCCATGCAGGCGCTGCAGCAAGCTGATGGAAAGCTGCGTAGCCGGGACGTGGCCGCCCGAGTTGCTCAACAGCTTGAGTTTGACGACTGGGCGCAAGAGATTATCGAGAGCAACGGCCTGCCGCGTTGGCGCATGTATCTCCATTTCTTTTCGGTGGATTCGGTCAAGGCGGGATTCCTCTTGAAAGAAAAAGGCGTCTGGCAGATCACAGAGCCTGGAGCCGCTGCCTTGCGCGGTGGTGCCGAGGCTTATTTCCGCGCGGCGCAAACAGGCTATCGAGCATGGCGCAAAGAGCAAGTGCCCGCTAGCGCTGAATCGGCAGTGGATTTTGTCGAAACAGAGCCCACACTTCCGCCCGAAGAACGCTTTAAGCTCATCTCAAACGAAACCAATGCAGCGCTGAGCGCCGAGTTGCTGGAACGATTGAAAAGTTGCGATCCCGGCTTCTTCGAGGGCGTCGTGATTAAGCTGTTATTGAAGATGGGTTACGGCGGCAGCCATGCCGAAGCGGGTCAGGCGGTCGGACGCTCGGGCGATGGCGGCATCGATGGCGTGATCGCCGAAGACCGGCTGGGCCTTGATTCCATCTACGTTCAGGCCAAACGCTGGCAGGGCTCAGTGGGTGAGCCGCCACTGCGCGACTTTCTGGGCGCCCTGGTCAGCCGTGGCGCCAACAAGGGCGTGTTCATCACCACGGGGCTGTTCACCGACAACGCGCAACAGTTCGCCCGCCGCAGCCCGCAGCACAAAGTCGTGCTGATCGATGGCCCACGGCTGGCCGAGCTGATGATCGAACATGATCTCGGCGTCTCGGTGGCGGCGACCTATCAACTCAAACGCATCGACTCCGACTTTTTCGCGGAAGATTGACCCATGCCCCGAATCGACGATCCCACCCATGACCACGAGGCCGGCGCGCTGGACGGCACGCTCGACACCACTCGCATCGACGATACCCGCATCAAGGCGGTGCGGGCTTTGATCTCTCCTGCGGTGCTGCTGGAAGAACTGCCGGTCACGCCCCAGATCGAGGCCGTGGTGGAACGCGGCCGCGCTGCAGTCGCGAATGTGCTGCACGGGCGCGATGACCGGCTGGTGGTTGTGGTCGGGCCATGCTCCATTCACGATCACGATCAGGCCCTCGACTATGCGCGCCGCCTGCAAGCCACGGCGGCCGATCTGAGCGACGCGCTCATTGTGGTGATGCGGGTGTATTTCGAGAAGCCGCGCACCACCGTGGGCTGGAAGGGTTATATCAACGACCCGCGGCTGGATGGCAGCTTCCGCATCAACGAGGGTCTGCAGCGCGCGCGCCAGTTGCTGCTGGAGATCAATTCGCTGGGTTTACCGGCGGGCACCGAGTTTCTCGATCTGCTGTCGCCGCAGTATTTCAGCGACCTGATCGCCTGGGGCGCCATCGGCGCGCGCACCACCGAAAGCCAGAGCCACCGCCAGCTCGCCTCGGGGCTGAGTTGTCCCGTGGGCTTCAAGAACGGCACCGACGGCGGGGTGCAGGTGGCGGCCGATGCCATGGTGTCGGCGGCCAGCGGCCATGCCTTCATGGGCATGACCAAGATGGGCGTGGCGGCGATTTTCGAAACCCGCGGCAATGCGGATTGCCACGTCATCCTGCGCGGCGGCAAGGCGCCGAACTTCGACGCCGCATCAGTCAACGCCGCCTGCGCCGCGCTGGCCAAAGCCCGGCAGCGCGAACAGGTGATGATCGACTGCTCGCACGCCAATTCGGCCAAGCAGCCGCGCAAGCAGATGGAGGTGGCCGCCAGCATCGCCGAGCGCATCGCCTCGGGCGAGCGGCGCATCCTGGGCGTGATGGTCGAGAGCCACCTCTGCGAAGGGCGGCAGGATCTCAAGCCGGGTCAGCCGCTGACGCCGGGCGTGTCCATCACCGACGCCTGCCTGGGCTGGGACGACACCGTGCCGTTGTTGCGCGCTCTGGCCGATGCGGTGCGCAAGCGGCGCGAACTCTGAGATTTACTGGCTTTTTGCGTCGGGAAAGAACAGCGGCTCGCCGCCGATTTTGTAGCCGGCGATCGCCTGCTGGCCTGCCGGGCCAGTGATCCAGTCGATGAAGGCGCGGCCCTGCGCCGCCTTGACTTGCGGATGCTTGGCCGGATTGACCAGCATCACGCCGTAAGGATTGAACAGCGCCTTGTCGCCTTGCAACACGATGGTCAGGTCACCGCGGTTCTTGAACGCCAGCCAGGTGCCGCGGTCGCTCAGGGTGTAGGCGTTCAGCGCCGCTGCGGTGTTGAGCGCCTGTCCCATTCCCGCGCCGATTTCGCGGTACCACTTGCCCCGGCCCTCGGCCACCGGGTCGATTCCGGCCTGCTTCCACGCGCGCAGCTCCGCGGCATGCGTGCCGCTCTTGTCCCCGCGCGAAATGAACAGGGCTTGGCTCGAAGCGATCCGGCGCAAGGCCTCCGACAAGGTCTTGACTTGCATGACCCCGGCCGGATCGGACTTGGGCCCGACGAGCACGAAATCGTTGTACATCACGTCACGCCGGTCCACGCCCCAGCCTTCGGCGACGGAGCGGTCTTCCGCGGCGCGATCGTGCACGAACACCACGTCGGCATCGCCGCGCCGGCCGATGTCCAGCGCCTGTCCCGTCCCCACCGCCACCACCTTCACCGCGATGCCTGTGTCGCGGGTGAATAGCGGCAGGATGTGGCCGAACAGGCCCGATTGCTCGGTGGAGGTCGTCGAGGCGACGACGATGCTGGGCGGCGTCTGCGCCCCGGCGGCGAGCGACGCGAGTCCGAGCGCCGCAGCGGCGATCAGACGGATGAATGGCAAACGAAGTCGCGTGAACATGCATAGTCTCCTGGGGGAATGGCGCCGAGGCGCTGTGGGGTGAGTGATTGAGGTGCGCACAAAGTCTGCAACTGGCCGTGATCCAGCCGCAGCACGCGCTGCGCCAGCGCGATTTCCTCTGGGCGGTGGGTGCTGAGCACCACGGTGATGCCTTGCGCGGCGAGTTCCTGCACGTCTTGCAGGATGGCTGCGCTGGCTTGCGGGTCGAGATGGCTGCACGGCTCGTCGAGCAGCAGCAGCGCGGGTTGCATCATCCAGGCGCGTGCCAGCGCCAGCCGCTGACGCTGGCCGGAAGACAGGCTGGCGGCGCTTTGCCGCCCCCGGCTGTGCAGCCCGGCGCGGATCAGCGCGGCCTCGATCAAACCGGGGTCTGATCCGCGACCGGTCAAGGCCAGGCGCAGGTTGTCCGTCACCGTGCCGCGCAGCATGGGCGTATGCGCAAACACCATGGCCTGCCCCGGATAGGCCATGCCCTCCAACGGCGGCTCCTGTCCGGCAAAGAGCAAGCGACCGCAGGTGGGCCGCTCCAAGCCGTGGATGAGGCGCAACAGGCTGGTCTTGCCCGACCCATTGGGCCCGACCACCGCGGTGATGCCGCCGCGCGCGATCTGCAGATCCAGACCCCGCAGCACCCAGTTCGTCCCGCGGCGCAAACCCACGCCCTGCAGACTGATGGGAAACAGCGCCGCGCAAGCCACGTCAGCGCCGCTAGAGCCGTTCATGCGCCCTCCCCATAGCGCGCCGCCGCATACTGCCGCAACAGGGCCGCAGCCGCATTGACCCCCAGCACCAGCGTCATCAGCACCGCGCCCAGCGCCAGCGCCAACGGCAGGTCGCCCTTGCTGGTTTCCAGCGCGATGGCCGTGGTCATGGTGCGGGTGTAGCCCTCGATATTGCCGCCTGCAATCATCACCGCGCCCACCTCGGACACGGCGCGGCCAAACCCGGCCAAGGCGGCCACCACTAAGGCATGGCGACAGTCCCACAGCAGCCAACGCACGCGCTGCAGCGCTCCCAGGCGCAAGGAACGCAGCGTGTCGCCGTGCAGCCGCCAGGATTCGGCAACGATCTGCCGCGTGACGGCGGCGATCAGCGGCGTGGTGAGTATGGTCTGCGCCAGCACCATGGCCGGCACGGAAAACAACAGCCCCAGTTCACCCAGCGGCCCGCTGCGCGACAACAGCAGATACACCAGCAGACCGACGATGACCGAAGGCAGCCCGAGCAGGCTGTTGAGCAGCGCCACCACCACGCCGCGCCCGGTAAACGCATGCACCGCCAGCCACGCACCCAGCGGCAAGCCCAGCAGCAGACCGAGCAGCACGCTGGCGCCGCTGACGCGCAGCGACACGCCGACGATGTGCCAAGTGGCCGCATCGCCCGCGGCCAGCAAGTGCCAGACCTGGGAGAACATGGGTGGAAGGAATGAGCGAAAGAGCGATGTACATTTGGATACTATCGCAACGCGCCGTTTCTTTCATCGCGCTGTCCGCCGTGTTGGCGACCGCATACGGCTTTAGCGCCGCGCGGCGGCAAAGGCACGCCAGAACGCCTCGTCCTGCGTCTGGGTGAAGTTGATGCGCATGCGGGTGGAAGGCTGCTGCTGCGGGTCGAACAGGTGGCCGGGCGCGAGCAGATAACCGGCGTCGAGCAGGCGCTGTGACAGCGTGGCCGTGTCCACGCCGGTGTCCACCCAACCCAGCAGGCCGCGTGGCGGGGTGACGAAGCGACAGCCCGCTTTCTCGGCCAGCCGCACCGCGCGTGCACGCGCCGCGTCCAGCCGGTCGCGTACCTGTTGCGTGGTGCGCCGCAACTGTCCCTGTCCCAGCACATGGGCGAGCACCCGCTCGGTGAGGGTGGGGGTGGTGAGCACGGCGAGCAACTTTTGATCGATCAGACGGTCGATGACGGCGGGCGCCGCCGCGACAAAGCCGACACGCCAGCCGGGCGCGAGGATTTTGGAGAACCCGCTGAGATAAATGGTGTGCTCCAGTTGATCGAGCACGCTCATGCGCGGACTGCTGGGCTCGGCCAAGGCGGCATAGACATCGTCTTCGACCACCTGAAAGCCGTGACGCTGCGCGAGCTGCAGCACGCGGTGCGCGCTGGCCGCGCTGAGGCTCTGTCCCGTGGGGTTGTGCAGCACGCTCACGCAGATAAACAGACGCGGCGCATGGGCGCGGGCCAACTGATCAAGGAGGTCGAGATCGGGGCCGTCGGCCCCGCGCGGAACGGGCAGCAGCTTGAGCCCGTGGTGCGCCATCTGCGCGAACTGCATCGCCCAGCCGGGGCTCTCGACCAGTACCGCGTCGCCGGGGCGGGTGAGGGCGCGCAACACGAGATCAAGCGCCTGCGATGCGCCATTGGTGGTCAGAATCTGCTGCGGCGGCACTTGCAGAGACAAGCCGGCCAATTGCCGCGACAAGGCTTCGCGCAAGGCCAGATCGCCCAGCGGATCCCCATAGTGCAGCGACGCCTGCCCCAGTTCGTTCGCGCGGGCGATGCGCCGCAAGGCCGCGCCCAGCGCCGCACTCTCCAGCCACGGCGCGGGCAACACGCCGGAACCGGGCGCGCCGCGCAGCGCCACCGCAGCGCCCGCCCCCATTTGATGAAACATGCCGCGCACCAGCGCGGTGGCGTGCGTCGGCGCCAACATGGGCGCAGCGGCATCGGCCTGCGTGGCGCGAGGCCGCGCCAGCACGGGCGTGTCACCGGGCGCCCGCACGAAATACCCACGCTGCGCGCGCGCCTCCACCAGCCCGAGGGCCTGCAGCCGGTCATACGCCGCGACCACGGTTTGCGTGCTCAGCCCGTACCGCTTGGCGCATTCGCGCACCGACGGCAGGCGGCTGCCCGGGGGCAGCAAGCGGTTGCGGATGCGGGCGGAAAACTGGGCGCTGAGCTGCTCCGCCAAGGTCGTCGCCGCATGGCGCTGCAGCGTCCCCGCCTCGGGACCCAAGTTCACTGTATTGGCGATCTCATCCATACAGATGCTGTTTTGTACTCATCAAGTGTATTGGTGGTGTATCGCATTGAACCCTAAGCTGCGTTCCATGTCCACACCTTCCAATCCCGCCGCTCGAACGCAGCCACCGATCTCCGCGCAGGGCGAAGCGCTGGCTCTGGGCCTGCTGGGCGTGGGTCTGTTTGCGCTCTCGCTGCCGATGACGCGCATGGCCGTCGGCTCGACGCAGGCGCCGCAACTCTCGCCCGAGTTCGTGGCGCTCGGTCGCGCGGCCGTTGCGGGCGTGCTCGCAGCCGTCTGGCTGGTGTGGCAGCGTGCGCCCTTGCCCGGCCGCCGCGACTGGGCTCTGCTGGCCGCGATGGCTGGCGGCGTGGTGTTCGGTTTTCCGCTGCTGACTTCCATCGCCCTGCGCGAAGTCGATGCGGTGCATGCCTCGCTCATTCTGGCGCTGCTGCCTTTGTTTACCGCAGCGCTCGGCGCGCTGCTGGCGGGCCAGCGGCCGTCTGCCGGGTTCTGGCTCTGCGCCTTTCTGGGCGCGGCCCTGGTGATGGCCTACACCCTGCTGCACGGCACCGGACGCTTCGCCTTGAAGCTGCACTGGGCCGATGGCCTGCTGGTGGGTGCCATGCTGTCGGCTGCGGTGGGCTATGCCCTGGGCGGCCACCTCACGCGGTCTCGCCCTGCCGGGCAGGTCATCGGCTGGGCGCTGGTGCTCAGTCTGCCCATCAGCGTGCCTGCTGCGTGGTGGCTACGACCCGCAGCCCCGGTGCAGCTCTCGGCCTGGGGCGGCTTCGCCTATGTCGCCGTGGTGTCGATGTGGCTGGGATTCCTGGCCTGGTACCGGGCTCTTGCGCTGGGTGGCACCGTGCGCATCTCGCAGTTGCAACTGCTGCAGCCTTTCTTGTCGATGCTGGCTGCGGCAGCCTTGCTGCATGAAGTGCTCGATGCCACCACCCTGTTGTTCGCCGGTGCGGTGCTGGCCGTCGTTTTTGTCGCGCGGCGCATGCCAGTGCATGATGCGTCGCGTCCTGTTCCTCGTCCCGTTCCTAGTCCTTTCCCTGACTCCCGGAGTTGACGCATGACCCTCACCTTGTCGCAGCGCAGCGCGCACTACACCCCTTCGCCTATCCGCGAGCTGCTCAATCTCACCGAGCAGCCGGGCATGATCTCGCTGGCCGGCGGTCTGCCCGCCCCGGAGAGCTTTCCGGTGCAGGCCTTGCGCGCGGCCTGTGTGGACGTCCTCGACACGCAGGCCCAGGGGGCGCTGCAGTATGGCCCGAGCGAAGGCATTGCTCCTTTGCGCGAGTGGGTGGCCGCGCACTTGCGCGCACAGGGCATCGAGGCCCAGGCCGACGAAGTGCTCATCACCAGCGGTTCGCAGCAAGGCCTCGATCTGGTGGGACGTGTGCTCATCGACCCCGGCAGCACCGTGCTGGTGGAACGTCCGACCTACCTCGGCGCGCTGCAAGCCTTCGCGCCCTACGGCCCACGCTTTGCCGATCTCGACGAAGACGCCGGGGGCGCACTGCCGACGCTGGACGACCCGGCGCATGGCGGCGCGCGCATGGTCTACCTGCAGCCCAACTTCCGTAACCCCACCGGACAGACCATGACGGCTGCGCGGCGCACACAATGGGCGCGGGCTTTGCGGGGCCGCCCCATCGCCCTGGTGGAAGACAACCCCTACGGCGAGCTGTGGTTCGACGGCCCGCCGCCCGCGCCAGTGGCGGCGCAGCTTCCCGGCCAGAGCCTTGTGCTGGGCACCTTCTCCAAAGTGCTGTCTCCCGGGCTGCGTCTGGGTTATGTACATGGGCCGCACGAGGTGATTGCCAAGATGGCCCTGGCGCGCCAGGCCGCCGATCTGCAGACCTCCAGTCTGACGCAGCGCCTGGTGCTCAAGGTGCTCGAAGGCGGGCTGCTGGATGTGCAACTGCCGCACATCCGCGCCCTGTACCGCGCGCAGCGCGATGCCATGCTCGCCGCCCTGTCCCGCCACATGCCCGGCAGCGTGCATTGGGAAACGCCGCAAGGCGGCATGTTCATCTGGCTGTCTCTGCCGCCAGGCGCCGACGCCACCGCGCTGCTGCCGCTGGCGCTGCAACGCAAAGTGGCCTACGTGCCCGGCACGGCGTTCTACGCCGCGGGCGCCGTGCCGCGCAATACGCTGCGACTGTCTTACGCCACCGCCACGCCCGCGCAGATCGAGACCGCCATTGCCCGCCTGGGTGAAGTCTTCTCCGCAACACACCCGCCAGAACCACGCCATGCCCCATCCGTTCTTGCAGCTTGATGTCTTAGCCTCCTAGCAGATCTGGGTCGGTAGCGCGGTGCAACCCCTCATCACGGGCACGCTCACGCTCTGAAAAAACAAACCCGCCAGCGGCGGGTTTGTGCAGGACTGGACAACCCCAGAAAACGCTCAGAGTTCTTCGCGGAACGCGTCGTGGCAAGCCTTGCAGGTCTTGGCGGTTTCGCCGAACACCACCTTGATCTCGTCGAGCTTGCCGGTCTTGGCGGCGGCCACCAGCTTGGGCGTCATTTCCTGCAGCTTGTTGGCATCGGCCTTGAACTTGTCCATCTCTTTCCAGATTTCAGGCTTGGCGTGCGAATCAGGCAAGTCGGTGCCGGGGCCGAAAGCCTGCCACGGCAGATGCGACATGAAGGCAACGACTTCGGCGTTTTGCAGCGCGGCCTTGGCATCGAACGGTGCCTTGCCCTGCACCATGGCGCCGATGCGGCCAAAACTCGCCGCCATCACGATGAAGGCGGACTGACGGTACTTCACCGCGTCTTGCGGTTTGGCGAACTGCGCCTGCGCCGGCACACTGGCCAACAGACCACAGGCAAGCACGGCGGCGAACAGCTTTTTGGGATGCAACGAGGCTGGGTTCATGAAACAGACTCCTGGCTGAGTAAAACGGATGGGCGGAAAAACGGAGGGCCAATTGGCGCAGCGAGTGTAAGCAAAAGTGACCCTCGCTGCAGAGCACAGTCGCGGTTCCCCGGTGCGCTCTGAACAAACTCGCCGGGCCGCCCCGAGAGCGCCCCCAGACCTGCCGCGTTCGCGTCAGGCCCCCCGAGGGGGATGAGGCCCGCGGCTCCAAGCTGCCCTGCGGCAGCTTGGACGGAGTCGAATCCGAGCGGCTTGCAAGCCGCGAGGTGGACAAGAAAACTTGGGGCGGCCCTGCGTTTTCTCATGAGTTTCTTGCCCCTCGGGGGGAGAGCCCAGCGAAGCGACGGGTTTCGGGGGGGGGTCGCTTCAGGCGCCAACAAGACAACAAAACAACGCGCAAAACGCTAAAAACGCACATGCTGCGTCGGACGCCCGCGCGCTCGGCTTAATATGCGGCTGGTTGAGCACGATCCTCCGGCACGTTGGCGCCGATCGGGGCGCAGTCATGCAGATCCGGAAGGCTTGGATCGGCTCAACTTTTTAGCGGGCCGGACTGTCCAGCCCGCAATCCATGACAACGGTGAATCTGCACGGCGCGCAGCGATCCCCAACGGGCCGCTGACACGCCAGTGGATAACAAGCTCAACTTCTCGGAGTGCACTCAATATGACCACTGCAAAACCCGCGGCAAAAAAGGCGGCCGCCGCTAAAACAACCCGTCAGCCCAGCGCGGCGTTCATGAAACCGCTCACCCCTTCGGCGCATCTGGCCGCCGTCGTGGGCACCACGCCGCTGCCGCGCACCGAAGTGGTGAAAAAACTGTGGGAATACATCAAGAAGCACAATCTGCAAGACGCAGCGAACAAGCGCATGATCAACGCAGATGCCAAGCTCAAGCCGATTTTCGGCAAGGATCAGGTCAGCATGTTCGAAATGACCAAACTGGTCAGCGCGCATCTGAAATGAGTTGACCACACCACGGGCCGAAAACGCCCGCGGTCCAGGCCCGGCGCAGCCGGGCTTTTTCATGCGCATTCATCATGTCGTTCAAAGCTCTTGCCACCCGTTCTCTCTGTGCCCGCTTGCTGGCCTGCGCCCTGCTCGCTGCCGCCTGCGCGCTGCCAGCGCAGGCCCGCTCGCCTCAAGCCCTCGCCCTGCCGACACAGGCCGCCGTCTCCAGCGCCTTCTCGCCTTCGGGCGGCGCGCTGGCGCTGGTGCTGCAGGCCATCGATCAGGCGCATAGCAGCATTCAGATGGCCGCTTATCTGTTCACCTCGTCCGACGTGGCGCGGGCGCTGGTCCAGGCGAAAAAACGCGGCGTACAAGTGCAGGTGCTGGTGGACTGGAAAAGCAATTTCGATGAAGACGCCCGCTACGCGCGGCACGCGCTGGGCATTCTGCGCAACGCGGGCATCGCCGTGCGCTCGGTCGACGTCTATCCCATCTTTCACGACAAATACATGGTGATCGACCGGCGCACCGTGCAGACCGGCAGCTTCAACTACACCTACTCCGCCGCGCATCGCAATGCCGAGAACGTTTTGGTGGTGTGGAATGCGCCCGAGCTGGCTGCGCAGTATCTGGCCGACTGGCAACATAACTGGGCGCTGAGCCAGCCGGTCGTGTTGCCGTATTGAACCCGGATTGTTTGCGAATACCCGGAATTGCCGTGAGGCGCGCGGGGTTGCATGCCGCAGGGCTTGAGCGGCCTAAAATCGGTTCTTTGTATTTGTTTTGAATTTCTTTTGTAGGCGCCTTCATGAAACCCCTGTCCAAATCGCTTATCGCCGTCATCGTGCTGGCCGTTCTGGCTGTGGGCGGCTATCTCGGCTGGTCGGCGCTGGATCAAAAACCCGAGGCGCCCAACGCGAGCTTCAGCCTGCTCGACGGCAAAACGGTCGATCTTTCGGCTTATCGCGGCAAGGTGGTGCTGGTGAATTTCTGGGCAACGAGCTGCACCACTTGCGTGGGGGAAATGCCCGAGCTGGTGAAGACCTACGACCAGCTCAACCCCAAAGGCTTCGACCTCGTGGCCGTGGCCATGAGCTACGACAACCCTGAGTTTGTGCGCAACTTTGTACAGCAGCGCCAGCTGCCGTTCACCGTGGCCTTCGATGCCAGCGGGCAGGCGGCCAAGGCCTTCAAGGATGTGCGCTTGACGCCGACGAGCTTTCTGATCGACAAGTCGGGCCACATCGTCAAGCAGTACGTCGGCACGCCCAACTTCGCCGAGCTGCACCAACTCATCGACAACCTGCTGGCGCGGCAGGCTTGATCCTCGGTTTCACACCGGCGCCCGCTGCGGCTGGGTGAAATGGTGTTTTAAATAGTCCAGCCAAAGGCGCAGCCGCAGGGGCTGATGCTTGCGCTGGGTGAAGACCGCGAAGATGCCGTTAGGCGGCGCGGCAAAGTCTTCTAGAAGGGCCACGAGCTTGCCTTGCTCCAGACTGGCGCCCACTTCCCACAGCGAACGCCAGGCGATGCCCCGGCCTTCGAGACACCACTGGTGCAGCACGGCGCCATCGGTGCAGTCCATGCGACCCGCCACGCGCACATGCAGGATCTCGCCCTCGGCCTGGAACATCCAGCCGCGCGGCTGGCTGCTCACAGATGAATACGCCAGACATTGGTGACGGGCGAGATCGGACGGTGTGGCCGGAGTGCCGTGACGTTGCAGATAGCTGGGCGCGGCCACGCACACGCGCCGGTTGTCGGCCAGCCGCAGGCTGACCAGCGAAGAATCGGCCAGATCGCCCACGCGCACGGCGCAGTCGTAGCCCTCGTTGACCAGATCGACCAGACGATCGGTCAGGTCGAGCGACAGACTGACCTCGGGATGCTGGTCGAGAAACCCGGGAATCAGCGGCGCGATGTGGCGGCGGCCAAAACCCGCCGGCGCGGTGATGCGCAGATGGCCGCTGGCCTTCACCCCGCCGGCGCTCACGCTGGCCTCGGCGTTCTGCAGCTCGGCCAGCAGGCGCTGGCAATCTTCGAGAAAGGCGCTGCCCTCGTCGGTCAGGCTGATGCGCCGGGTGGTGCGCAACAGCAGCTTGACGCCCAAGCGCGCTTCCAGCGCATCGATGCGACGGCCAATGATGGCTGGCGCCACGCCTTCGGCATGCGCCGCAGCGGTCAGACTTCCTTTGGTCGCCACCGCGACAAAGGTCTCCAACTGTTTGAGTTTGTCCATGCTCGCCGGAAATTGGGTCGGTAAAAGTCATCAATCTAGCGCATGTTCGGCGCCAGCCGGATAGATTTATGCCGCGGTGCAGCATAAACTCTGAGCATCCCAAAAAGATGGGCGGCTGCCGACGCGCTGCGCAATCCGTTGCGACGCGGCAGCCGCAAACCTTCACCCAAACTCACGGAGATCGCCAAATGACAACCCCTTCCGCCCCTCAGGGCGTCACCTTGAACGCCCCGCTGCAGCCGGGCTTCGACCGCATCCTCACTCCCGACGCGCTGGCCTTCGTCGCCCAGTTGCACCGCGCTTTCGAGCCGCGTCGTCAGGCCCTGCTGGCGGCCCGTGCGGCCCGCACTGCCCGCCTCGACGCCGGTGAAAAACCCGATTTCCTCGCCGAGACTCGGGCGGTGCGCGAGGGCGACTGGAAAATCGCCCCGCTGCCCCAGGCGCTGCAGCGTCGCCGCGTGGAGATCACCGGCCCGGTGGATCGCAAGATGATCATCAACGCCTTCAATTCGGGCGCCGACAGCTATATGGCCGACTTCGAGGATGCCAACACGCCAAACTGGGCCAACCAGATCGAAGGGCAGATCAATCTGTTCGACGCCATTCGCCGCACCATCCATCTGGAGCAGAACGGCAAGACTTACGCGCTGGGCGACACCATCGCCACCCTGCAGGTTCGCCCGCGCGGCTGGCATCTGGACGAAAAACATCTGCTGGTGGACGGCCAGCGGGTGAGCGGCAGCCTGTTCGATTTCGGGCTGTTCTTTTTCCACAACGCCCGCGAGCTGCTGGCCCGCGGCGCTGGCCCCTACTTTTACCTGCCCAAGATGGAAAGCCATCTGGAAGCGCGGTTGTGGAACGAGGTTTTCGTGCTGGCGCAGAACACCCTGGGCCTGCCGCAGGGCTCCATCAAGGCCACCGTGCTGGTGGAAACCATCCTCGCCGCGTTCGAGATGGACGAGATTCTGTTTGAGTTGCGCGAGCACAGCGCCGGGCTGAACGCGGGCCGGTGGGATTACATTTTCAGCGCCATCAAGAAGTTCAAAGTGGATCACGACTTCTGCCTAGCCGACCGTTCGCAGATCACCATGACGGTGCCGTTCATGCGCGCCTACGCCCTGCTGCTGCTCAAGACCTGCCACAAGCGCGGCGCGCCAGCCATTGGCGGCATGAGCGCGCTCATCCCCATCAAGAACGACGCGGAGAAAAACGCCAAGGCCATGGAGGGCATCCGCATGGACAAGCGCCGCGACGCCACCGACGGCTACGACGGTGGCTGGGTGGCGCATCCGGGGCTGGTGTCGGTGGCGATGGAAGAGTTCGTCGCCGTGCTCGGCGACGCGCCCAACCAGATCGGCAAAACCCGCGACGATGTCAACGTGGGCGCTGCTGACCTGCTGGACTTCCGCCCGGAAGCCCCCATCACCGAAGCCGGGCTGCGCAACAACATCAATGTCGGCATTCACTACCTCGGCGCGTGGCTGGCGGGCAGCGGCGCCGTGCCCATCCACAACCTGATGGAAGACGCGGCCACCGCCGAAATCTCGCGCAGCCAGGTGTGGCAATGGATTCAGAGCCCCAAGGGCGTGCTGAGCGACGGCCGCAAAGTCACTGCCGATCTGGTGCGCGCGATCATCCCGGAGGAACTCGCCAAGGTCAAAGCCACCGGCGCGACGGGTCAGTTCGACAAGGCCGCGCAGATCTTCGAGCAGATGGCCACTAGCGCCACGTTCACCGACTTCCTCACCCTGCCGCTCTATGAGGAACTGAGCTGAACGCACTACCGGGCCAGTAATAACCAATAGCCCCCTGCACAGCCGCCCACCCTGGCGGCTGTTTTACATTTTGGCCTGTACGGCGCAGACGATCCTGCGGAAAGTAGCGTTGGAAAAATACATCGCTAGGAAAACCGGGGGATTTCCGACACCAAGGCGATGCAAAATGCGATCTCACGTTCGATGCTGAAGAGGGGTTGACCCTCCGCAGCGCGTTCACTCACGGCCCCTTCATGCCCCACACCCTCACCATCGTCCAGTGGCTGCTGCTGGCAGTGGCTGTGCAGCAGGTCGTGTTCTCCACGGCCTGGCTGGCGGTGGCCCGGCTGGCGGGGCTGGCGCGCCAGAGCGCCTACTACTGGGCCGCGTTCTGCGGGCTGGGCGCGCTGTCCATTGCGCTGCTGGCTTTGCGCGGCAATGTGCCGCAAGTGCTGGGCTATCAGCTGGCGGATGTGCTGCTCGTCATCTCGGCCACGGCGGCGCGACGGGCCAGCGAACTGTTTTTCGACCGGCCGGGCCAGTTGCGGGAGCACGCGCTGATCATCGGTCTGGCGATTCTGGGCATCGGGCTGACGGGCACGTCCGTGGCGATGGAAGAGTGGCGCATTGCCATCGTCTGCCTGCTCATCGCCTGGATCGCGGCCCGCGGCGTCTGGGGTGTGCACGCCAGCATGGCGCAGGAATTCGGCCGCCCCGTCACCTTGTTGCTGCATGGCCCCACCCTGTTCATTGCGGCCACCCTGCTGTGGCGCGCCTTTGCCGTGTTCACTGGCAACGGCCAGGCGCTGGACTACCGCGAGGATGGCCTGCTCAACGAATTGCTCACTCTCACGCTGCTGCTCGTCGCCTCGTTTCTCAGCCTGATCTACGGCGGTATGCTGATGGCCCGGTTGGTACGCAGACTGCACGATCTGGCGCTGAAAGACCCGCTCACCGGGCTGCTCAACCGGCGGGCCGCGCAACAGTTGCTGGAGCGCGAATGGGCGTCCTACCGCCACAAAGACCTGCCGTTTTGCGTGCTGATGATCGACATCGATCATTTCAAGCGCATCAACGACGAATACGGCCACGCCGTGGGCGACCGGGTGCTGACCGGCCTGGCCACGCTGCTGCGCGAAGGCACGCGGCCGAGCGATCATGTGGCGCGCATGGGCGGCGAGGAGTTTCTGGTGTTTCTGCCGCAAACCGAACTGCCCTCGGCGCAAGCCGCCGCCGAGCGGCTGCGCCAGCACACGGCGGCATGGGTTCTGCAGCCTGAAGAGCTGTCGATCACCATCAGCATCGGCGTGGCGCAAGCCGCGGCAGAAGACGGCGCTTTCGACGATCTGCTGATTCGCGCCGACCGTGCGCTGTACGCAGCCAAATCGGCCGGGCGCAACCGCGTGCATCTGGCCGACCCCTTCGTGGACGAAGTCACCAGCCTCGCGACGGCTTAAAACCCGATCACGCCATTTGTGCACGACCCAGCGGACATGCCCGCACAGCGCGCGCGTGGATTTGGCGCCGCGCTGCAATGCGCCAGTGCGCAGATCTAGCATCTGACTTCGACAAAAAAAAGAGATCCCCATGCATATCCGTTCCCTGAAAGATCAAGTCGCCGTCATCACCGGCGCCTCTAGCGGTATCGGCGCAGCCGCCGCGCGCGCTTTGGTGGCCGAAGGAATGTCCGTCGTGCTCGCGGCGCGCTCTGCCGACAAGCTCGAGGCCCTCGCCGATGAATTGGGCAGCCGCGCCCTGGTCGTCGCCACCGATGTGGGCGACGAAGGTCAGGTGCAGCAGTTGTTCGAAACGGTCAAAACCCGGTTCGGCGGCCTGGACCTGTTGTTCAACAACGCGGGCGTGGGTTATCACGGCGCCTTCGAGCACGGCCGCACCGAGGAGTGGAAGGCCACCATCGACGCCAATCTCTGGGGGGTGCTGTATTGCACGCGCGCAGCCATACCGCTGTTGCGTGGCCGCCCCGGCGCGATGATCAACACGGTTTCCAGCGTGGGCGGGCGGCGCGGCATTGAAGGTTGGGCCGTCTACAACGCCACCAAGTTCGCCGTCGTGGGCCTACACGACGCGCTACGCAAGGAGCTGGGGCCAGAGGGCATCCGGGTTTCTCTGATCGAGCCCGGGGCGGTGTACACCGACTGGGGCCACAACGTTCCGGAAGATCAAATGAAGGCCCGGCGCGATGCCATCGAAGCCCTGCATGCCGACGACATCGCCCAAGCGCTGCTTTACGCCTTCGCCCAACCGCCGCATGTCAACCCGCAGGAACTGCTGATCCTGCCGACCAAACAGGTTTCGCCATGAGTGCCGTGCTCGACCCCGCTACCCCCGCATTGCTGCGCGCCGACTTTTCCCGCGCTGAAGTGGTGGACACGACCGCCCTGCCCTGGGTGGATTCGCCCGCAGTCGGCGTGCAGCGCAAATTGATCGAGCGTGACGGCGGTGAAGCCGCGCGCGCCACCTCGCTGGTGCGCTACGCGCCGGGCGCTCGTTTTGCCGCACACCTGCACCCGCTGGGCGAAGAAATTCTGGTGCTGCAAGGCACATTCGCCGATGAGCACGGCGTTTACCCGGTGGGCACTTATCTGAAAAACCCTCCTGGCTCGCGCCACGCGCCGTTCACCGAACAGGGCTGCACCCTGCTGGTGAAATTGCGTCACATGCAGCCCGACGATGGTGAGCGTGTGGTGATCGACACGCATCGCGCGCCCTGGCTGCCCGGCCTGGTGCAAGGGCTGAGCGTCAAACCGCTGTCCGACTTTGCGGGCGAGCATGCCGCGCTGGTGCAGTGGGCGCCCGGCACCGTGTTCACCGCGCATCGGCACTGGGGCGGGGAAGAAATCTATGTGATCGAAGGCGTGTTCGAAGACGAGCACGGCCGGTATCCGGCAGGCACCTGGATGCGCAGTCCGCACCTGAGCCAGCATGCCCCGTTCAGCCGGTCAGGCTGCACCATTTTCGTGAAAGTGGGCCATCTGCCGGAACAGGGCTGATACCGCCCGGTCGCGCGGCTTGTTGCATACTTGCAGGCATGACCGCTCATCGCCATCACCATCAGGAAGCCTTGTCGCATGCCGAAGCCCTGTGCACCGCCCGGGGCGTGCGCCTCACCCCGCTGCGGCGTCGGGTGCTGGAGCTGGTGCAATCGCGCACCGAGGCGGTCAAGGCCTATGACCTGCTCGCGCAGTTGTCCACCGAGGATCACGCGGCCAAGCCGCCCACGGTGTATCGCGCCCTCGATTTCCTGCTGGAGCAGGGGCTGATTCACCGCGTCGATAGCCTGAACGCCTTTGTCGGCTGCAACCACCCCGACACGCCGCACGCCGCGCACCTGCTGCTATGCGCCCGCTGCGGCCGGGTGGAAGAACTGCAAAGCGACGCGGTGGATGCCGCCATTGCCAAGGCCGTAGCGGCCACCGGTTTTGTCGCCCGGCACGCGCGGCTGGAAGTGCAAGGGCTGTGCGCGGCCTGCTCCGCCGCAACCCAGGACGATTAGGGCTTGTTCAGCCCGCAGGCTTGAGGGTGTAAAGCCGGGCCAGCGTCAAACCGAGACCAAGCAGCGCGCCCAGCGTAAGCCACAGGCGCAGTTGCAAAAACCACGACGGCCACGGAAGCTGCTTGCGCAACATCACATCGGCCGCATAAGCAATGGCCAAGCCGATGAACAGCCCGGTCATGCCGTACACCCAGTTCGACGCCCAGGTCATGCGCCAGGCCCACAGCGGCAGCACCACGCCCCAGCCCAGCAGCAGCCAGGGGCGTTGCGCCTGACCTTCTGGCAGCACCAGCGCTGCGCCCCAATACAGCGCGCCGAGAAACGCCAGAATGGCCGCAGCGTATTGCGCCTGAATCACCACCACGGCGGTCAGCGAGGTCTCGGGCGCAATCCACGCGGCAAGGCCCAGAGCGATAAAGGGAATGAGCCCAGCCAGGCCCAGCGCATAGGCGGGAAACTTCATCAGGCGATCTCCAGAACGAATGAATTTTGAACCCGGATTGTCGCTGCCGCGAACTCGCAGCGCGGTGCGCTGGCGCAAGAAATCGGTTCAGATACCGGCCGCATGCGCCTGCTGATCGGCGTGATAGCTGCTGCGCACCAACGCGCCGACGGCGGCGTGGGTGAACCCCATCGCCAGCGCTTCGCGCTCGAACATCGCGAAGGTGTCGGGGTGCACATAGCGCGCCACCGGCAGATGGTGCCCGGTGGGCGCGAGATACTGGCCGATGGTGAGCATGTCGATGCCGTGCGCGCGCATGTCGCGCATCACGTCGAGAATTTCATCGTCGGTTTCGCCCAGACCCACCATCAGCCCGCTCTTGGTGGGAATGCCGGGATAGCGTGCCTTGAAATCGGCCAGCAGCTTGAGCGAGTGGGCGTAATCGGCGCCGGGACGGGCCTGTTTATAGAGGCGCGGCACGGTCTCGAGGTTGTGATTCATCACATCAGGAAGCCCGGCGGCGAACAGATCGAGCGCCTTGTCGAGACGGCCGCGGAAATCGGGCACGAGCACTTCGATCTGTGTGGTGGGCGATAGCGCGCGGGTCGTCTGGATGCAGTCCACGAAGTGTTGCGCGCCGCCGTCGCGCAGATCGTCGCGGTCCACGCTGGTGATGACCACATAGCGCAGTCGCATGGCCGCGATGGCCCGCGCCAGATTGCCGGGCTCTTCAGGGTCGAGCGGATCGGGCCGACCGTGACCGACGTCGCAGAAGGGGCAACGGCGGGTGCATTTGTCACCCATGATCATGAAGGTGGCCGTACCCTTGCCGAAACATTCGCCGATGTTGGGGCAACTGGCCTCTTCGCACACGGTCACCAGCTTGTGCTCGCGCAACAGCCCTTTGATGGCGTAGAACTGCGACGAAGGCGCCGCCGCTTTGACGCGAATCCAGTCGGGCTTGCGCAGCGGTGCATCGCCAGCGGGCACGATCTTGATGGGAATGCGGGCGGTCTTGGCCTGCCCTTTTTGTTTGATCGTGGGGTCGGCAAGCGGTGGGGTCGGCGAGGTCATGTGAAAAGGCGCGGTAGGCGAAAAAACGCTCAAGGCCTCATGGTAGGCTCGCCGCCCTGCGTCTGCCAGAGCGCGGCGAATTCCTCGGCAAAGGTTGCAGCGACTTGCTCCACGGCAGCATTCGCGCCCTGACTGGCCATGTCGAGGGTGCGCAGCCCGGCGTAGCCGCAGGGGTTGATCCAGGTGAACGGTTGCAGGTCCATCGCCACATTGATGGCCACGCCGTGATAGGTGCAACCGTTGCGCACCTTGAGCCCGAGGGCCGAGATCTTTTCGCTAGACGCGAGGTAGATGCCCGGCGCGCCGGGGTGGCGCACCCCTTCGATGCTCCAATGCGCCAGGGTGCGGATCACCGCCTCCTCGATGCGCTGCACGGTTTCGCGCACCATCCAGTGGCGGCGGCGAAGGTCGAGCAGCAGATAGATCACCGCCTGGCCGGGGCCGTGATAGGTGATCTGCCCGCCACGATCGGTCTGCACGATGGGAACGCCGTGCGCATCGAGCAGATGCTCGGGCCGACCGGCCTGGCCCTGAGTGAACACCGGCGGATGCTCCAAGCCCCAGAGCTGGTCGGGCGTGGCCGCGTCGCGCGCATCGGTCAGCGCACGCATGGCTTGCCAGGTCGGCAGATAGTCCTGTCGGCCCAGCCATTGCCAATTCAAAACGTGCACGGCGGTGGGTTCTGCGTGGTTGGAGTTCATGCTAAGGTTGCGCTCAGTTGCGGCATTCACACTATAAAAACAACAGGGAGACAGCCCCCAAGACCGGCACTGAACCGGCATCAAATCCTTCGTTCGTCTTGGCTATTTGCTCGGCGCCGCGTGCGTCGGAGTTCTGGACGGCACGATTTGGATCCACTCTCAGGAATTGTCCTGCATCCGCATGAGTATCACTCCCCCCAGCCCTGTGAGCCCTGTGCGCGCCGGGCAGCAAATTCGCACCTTCCTGCGCGCCTGGGCCCGCGACCCCATGGGTGTGGCCGCCGTGCTGCCCTCAGGGCGGCAGCTCAGCCAGAAAATGCTCAAACCGCTTTCGCTGCTGCCCGAAAGCGATCCGGCCCAGCAGCGGGTGATCGAGCTCGGCGCGGGCACGGGCGCCTTCACCCGCGCGCTCATCGATCACGGTTTGCACTGCGCCAATCTTTTGGTAGTGGAGCGAGACGCCTCGCTGCACGGTCTGCTGCGGCAGCGATTTCCTGAGCTGCAGCTGATCCAGGCCGATGCCTGCGCGCTGCGAACCGCGGCACAGGCTTCGGGCTACCTGCTGGGCGGCCCGGCGGACGCGGTGATCAGCGGGCTGGGCCTGCTTTCCATGCCGCGTGCCACACAACGCTCCATTCTGAACGAGGCGTTTTCCGTACTCCGGCCCGGCGGTTGCTTCGTGCAGTTCACCTACGGTCATGCCAGCCCGGTTTCGCGCGCCTTGCGCGAAGAACTCGGTCTGCAGGTGCGACGCGCCGGGCTGGCCTGGCGCAACGCGCCGCCGGCCTCGGTTTTCGTTTATCAACGCGCTTTTACAGCCGCACACACCTTCAGCCCGCCGGACGCGACACAATAAATTCCCCGCGATTTCAGGACGCTTGCCGTGGCCGGATTTTTTGTCTCCGTCATCATTTATCCCTTTGCCGTTTATGGCCTGCGCCGGTTTTTCACCGAGCGCCTGGGGATGGAAAACAACATCGGATTTCTGGTGTTTTTGCTCGCCAGCGTGGTGAGCTGGCTGGCTGCGGAAGCCGTGGGGCGGCTTTGATTCAGTCCGGCGCCGCAGGGTCGTCGAGCTGGCTGGGCGAAAAACCCGACTTCGGCCCCAGCATCTGCGCGCGGATGGCCGGGTGCATGGCGCTGACCAGGCGCGACATCGAAGTGAGTTTGTTCGAGGTGTCGCGCAGATGCTCGGCCAAACGGCTGGCGATGCCCAGAGCGAGTCGCGCCGCCGTTGCGGGATGCTCGACCAGCAGCCGCTCCAGCGCATCACGGCTGAGTTCGGCCAGGGCCACATCGGAATAGGCCACGCAACTCGCGCTGCGCGGCGCATCGAGCAAGACGCCCATTTCCCCGAACATCTGCCCGGCCTTGGCGATGGAAACCACCAGACTGTCGCCTTGGTGCTGCGGCGCTTTCTCCACACTCACCTCGCCATACAGCAGCATCAGAATGGTGCCGTCGTGCGTGTCGTCATCCTGCTGAATGAAGCGCGTGCCCGCCTGCATCCAGCGCACCTGCATCTGGTTGGCGATGAGTACGGCATCTTCCGCGGTCAGCCGGTGGCCGGGCTGACGCAGCAGCAACTGCGCAATGCGCGGCGCCCAGGTGGCGTGGACGGACTGCTGGGAAGGTCGGCGATCGGGCATGGCGATGGATGGGGTTACGAATGCATGGTAGGCCAGGCGCACCTCATTCCTATTGATATTTACAATAGGTCACTCCAAGGAGCGTTGCAGCGCCTGCCGCGAAGTGTGCGGCAGGGGTCAGGCTTGGGGTCTCAACGGCGCTCATGCCTTCTTCCCCTGCGCGGTGACGAAGGCTGACAACTGATCGAGATCCCATGTCCCAAGACGCAACCGCCCCCGCTCTGCCCCCGCTGCAACTCTCCGGCCTCGAGCCGCTCATCGTCGGCCCCGGCTCGCTGTTCGTCAACATCGGCGAGCGCACCAATGTGACGGGTTCCAAAGCCTTCGCCCGCATGATCCTCGCCGGGGAGTACGACAAGGCGCTGGCCGTGGCACGGCAGCAGGTGGAAAACGGCGCGCAGATCATCGATGTCAATATGGACGAAGCCATGCTCGACAGCAAGGCGGCGATGGTGCGCTTTCTCAACCTCATGGCCTCCGAGCCCGACATCGCCCGTGTGCCGGTGATGATCGACAGTTCCAAGTGGAGCGTGATCGAGGCCGGGCTGCGCTGCGTGCAAGGCAAGGCTGTGGTGAACTCCATCTCCATGAAGGAAGGCGAGGCCGAGTTCATTCGCCAGGCGCGGCTGCTGCGCCGCTATGGCGCGGCCACCGTGGTCATGGCGTTCGACGAGCAAGGGCAGGCCGACACTTTCGAGCGCAAGACGCAGATCTGCGAGCGCGCCTATCGCCTGTTGGTCGATCAGGTGGGGTTTCCGGCGGAAGACATCATCTTCGATCCCAACATTTTCGCCATCGCCACCGGCATCGAGGAGCACAACAACTACGCGGTCGATTTCATCAACGCCACGCGCTGGATCAAGCAGAACCTGCCCGGTGCCAAGGTGTCGGGCGGCGTGTCCAACGTGAGTTTCAGCTTCCGCGGCAACGAGCCGGTGCGCGAGGCCATCCACACCGTGTTCCTGTATCACGCCATTGCCGCCGGGATGGACATGGGCATCGTCAACGCCGGGCAAATGGGCGTTTACGACGACCTCGACCCCGAGTTGCGCGAGCGCGTGGAAGACGTGGTGCTCAACCGCCGCCCCGACGCCACCGAGCGCCTGCTCGAAGTGGCCGAAGCGGTGAAGGGCGCGGCCAAAGACGATACCGCCCGGCTGGCCTGGCGCGAGCTGCCGGTGCGCCAGCGCCTGAGCCACGCGCTGGTGCACGGCATTACCGACTTCATCGTCGACGACACCGAAGAAGTCTGGCAGACCATCCGTGCCGAAGGCGGGCGGCCGCTGCACGTCATCGAAGGCCCGCTGATGGACGGCATGAACGTGGTCGGCGACTTGTTCGGCGCGGGCAAGATGTTCCTGCCCCAGGTCGTCAAGAGTGCGCGGGTGATGAAGCAAGCCGTGGCCCATCTGCTGCCCTATATCGAAGCCGAGAAGCTGGAAATGCAGGCCGCCGGTTGCGATGTGCGCGCCAAGGGCAAGATCGTCATCGCCACGGTGAAGGGCGACGTGCACGACATCGGCAAGAACATCGTCACCGTGGTGCTCCAGTGCAACAACTTCGAAGTGGTGAACATGGGCGTGATGGTGCCCGCCAAGGACATTCTGGCCAAGGCGCGTGAAGAAGGCGCGGACATCATCGGGCTGTCCGGCCTCATCACCCCCAGCCTCGAGGAAATGCAGCATGTGGCCGCCGAGATGCAACGCGACGACTACTTCCGCAGCCGCAAGATGCCCCTGCTCATCGGCGGTGCCACCACCAGCCGGGTGCACACCGCGGTGAAAATTTCCCCGCATTACGAGGGGCCGGTGGTCTATGTGCCCGACGCCTCGCGCAGTGTGGGCGTGGCGCAGAACCTGCTGTCCGATCAGGCAGCGGCCTATATCGCCGAGATCGAGGCCGACTACGAAAAGGTGCGCATTCTGCACGCCAACAAGCGCGTGACGCCCTTGGTGCCACTGGCCGCCGCCCGCGCCAACAAAAGCAAAATCGACTGGTCGGGCTACACGCCGCCGGTGCCCAAGTTCATCGGGCGGCGGGTGTTCCGCAACTACGACCTGTCCGAGATCGCGGCCTGCATCGACTGGGCGCCCTTCTTCCAGACCTGGGATCTGGCGGGCAAGTTTCCCGACATCCTCACCGACGACATCGTGGGCGAATCCGCTCGCCGCGTGTACAGCGACGCGCAGCGCATGCTCAAGCGTCTGATCGAAGGCCGCTGGCTCACCGCCAATGCCGTCATCGGCCTGTGGCCGGCCAATAGTGTGAATGATGACGACATCGCACTCTATACCGACGAGAGCCGCAGCAGCGAGCTGATGGTGTGGCATGGCTTGCGCCAGCAGACCGAGCGCCCGGTGGTGGACGGCGTACCCCGCCCCAACCGCGCGTTGGCCGACTTCATCGCGCCCAAGGGCGTGGCGGCGGACTACATCGGCATGTTCGCCGTGACCGCCGGGCTGGGGGTGGAAGCGAAGGAGAAAGCCTTCCTCACCGACCTTGACGACTATTCCGCCATCATGCTCAAGTCGTTGGCCGACCGCTTGGCCGAGGCATTGGCCGAGCGCATGCACCAGCGCGTGCGCACCGAGTTCTGGGCCTATGCGCCCGATGAATCGCTGAGCAACGCCGAGTTGATCGCCGAGAAGTACCAAGGCATCCGCCCGGCGCCGGGTTATCCCGCCTGCCCTGAACACTCGGTGAAAGGGGAGATGTTCGCCGCGCTCCAGGCGCAGGACATCGGTATGTCGCTGACCGAGAGCTGGGCCATGATGCCCGCAGCCAGCGTGAGCGGCTTTTATTTCGCCCACCCGCAGGCGCAATACTTCAACGTCGGCGCGGTGGGTGAAGACCAGAAGGCCGATTGGGAACGCAGAGCCGGTCGTCCGTTGGAGTCGGTGGCGATACAGGCGCTGGAGCCTGCCAAGGTCTGAATCAAGTCGCTGCGTCGATTTGTTGCGGCTCAGTCCAGTGCAACTCTTTTGGCACTGTGCCGCCGTTCCCGGCCCGCTTTAGCCGCACGGTCTTGTGCGTCAGCCACACAGATCGATGCGCCAGATGACAGGCTGCAGCAGGAGACCGTGACACGAGCGGTGGTGGCGATGAGCTCCTCTGCATCACGGTCGCCCAAAAAGACTTTTCTGGCAGAGCGAGACCATTGGGAATGCAAGAAAAAACCGGCGAAAAGCCGGTTTTTTCAATGATGCTCAGTGCGCCGTAGAGGCGCCGCCGCCGGGCGGATGCGCCAGCGGGTCATTCGCCTCAGCCTCACGCAGCGCCTGGGCGCGGGCCTCGTGGCTATGGTCGGCGCCGAGCAGCATGTACATCGCAGGCACGACGAACAGCGTGAACAGGGTGCCGATGGACAGGCCGGTGGCGATGACCAGGCCCATGTTGAAACGGCTGACCGCGCCCGCTCCGCTGGCGAAAATCAGCGGCATGACGCCCAGCACCATGGCGGCAGTGGTCATCAGAATCGGGCGCAGACGCATGCCTGCGGCGTGTTCGATGGCTTCGCGTTTACTTCGCCCTTCACGCTGCAGGTTGTTGGCGAACTCGACGATGAGAATGCCGTGTTTGGAGATCAAGCCGATCAGCGTCACCAGCCCGACCTCGGTATAGATGTTGAGGGTGGCGTGGCCGATGCCCAGGTTGATGAACAGCAGCGCGCCCGAGATCGCCATGGGCACCGACACCAGAATGATGACCGGATCGCGGAAGCTCTCGAACTGTGCCGACAGCGCCAGGAAAATGATGATCATGGCGAAGCCGAAGGTCAGCACCAGCCCGCCGGTCTCTTGCTCGAACTGGCGCGACGGCCCGGCGAAGTCGTAGCTATAGCCGACTGGCAGGGTGCGCTTGGCGAGGGTCACCAGATCGTCCAGCGCCTGCCCCTGGGCGATGGTGGGCAGGGAAACGCCCTGAATGGTGGCCGAGTTGAGCTGCTGGAAGTGGTTGATGGTTTCGGGCTGCACGCTCGAGGTCAGGTGCACGACGGTGGACAGCGGCACCATCGCCCCGCTGGCCGTGCGGATGTAGTAGTGCTGCAGCTGGCTGGCATTGAGGCGGTACTTTTGCGCGACCTGCGGAATGACCTTGTAGGAGCGGCCGTCGAGCTCGAAAAAGTTGACGTAACCGCCTCCGAGCATGGCCGACATCGCCGAGCCGATGTCCTGCATGGTCAGGCCGAGTTGCGCGGCCATATTGCGATCGATGTGCAGGCGGGTCTGCGGCAGATCGATGCGCAGGTCAGACTGCAGGAAGATGAACTTGCCGGTTTTCAGCGCGTCTTGCAGGAATTTCTGCGACACCTCGTAGAGCTTGTCCGCCGGTTCGGTGGTGGTGATGACGAACTGGATGGGCAGGCCTCGCGAGCCCGGCAGCGGCGGCGGCTGGAACACGGCGATCTGGCTGCCGGCGATGTGATTGAGCTTTTGCTGTAGCTCGGGCTGCATCTGCGTGGCCGTGCGGGTGCGCTCGTTCCAGGGTTTGAGCACCATGCCGCCAATCACTTGGCTGGGGGTGTTGAGCTGGAACACATGGTCGGTTTCGGGGAAGGTCTTGAACACGTCATAGACCTGCTTGGCATAGAGCGCACGCTGATCGAGCGTGGCCGTCGGGCTGTTGAACGATATGGCGATGAGCACCCCCTGATCTTCCTGCGGCGCCAGCTCCGACATCGAGGTGGAGTAGAGGAAGTAGATGGAGCCCAGAATGATGACCGCCATCACCGCCGTCACCGGCAGAAAGTTGAGCGAGCCGTGCAGGGTGCGCTCGTAGCGGTTGTGCAGCCGGTCGAAGCTGTGATCGAGGAACAGCACCAGCCGGTCTTGCCAGCTATGGCTCTGCGGATCGGGCGCCTTGAGCAGCTTGGAGCACATCATGGGCGACAAGGTCAGCGCGATGATGGCCGAGATCACCACGGTGCCCACCAGGGTGAAGGCGAACTCGGTGAACAGCGCACCGGTGAGGCCGCCCATGAAGCCGATGGGCACATACACCGCCACGAGCACGATGGTCATGGCGATGATGGGGTTGGCCAGTTCACGCGCGGCCCGCACGGCGGCGTCATGCCGCGACATGCCCTCTTCGAGGTGGCGGCTGATGTTCTCGACCACGATGATGGCGTCGTCCACCACCAATCCGATGGCCAGCACGATGGATAGCAGGGTGAGCAGGTTGATCGAGTAGCCCAGCGCCAGCATGATGGTGAAGGTGCCCACGATCGACAGCGGGATGGCCACCAGCGGAATGATGACCGAGCGCAGCGAACCGAGGAAGATGAACACCACGGCGGTGACGATGAGCACGGCTTCGACCAGCGTCTTGATCACCTCGTCGATGGAGGAGGTGACGAACTTGGTCGAGTCGTACACGATCTGCCCCTTCAATCCGGCGGGCAACTGCTGCTGAATATCGGGGAAGACCTTGCGCACGCGGGCCACGACGTCGAGCAGATTGGCGCCGGGCGCCACCTGAATGCCGACAAACACCGAGGACTTGCCATCGAAGGCCACCGAGCTGTCGTAGTCGTCCGAGCCGAGGGTGACGTTGGCCACCTGATCGAGCCGCACCACCTGGCCGTCAACCGTCTTCACCACCATATTGCGAAAGCCGCTGAGCGACTTCAGATCGGTGTTGGCCGACACATTGATCTGCACCATCTGGCCCTTGGTATTGCCCGTGGCCGAGAGATAGTTGTTGGCGGCCAAGGCCGAATACACATCGGCGGCAGTCAGGCCGTAGGCCGCGAGTTTGTTGGGGTCGAGCCAGGCGCGCAGGGCGAAATTCTTGGCGCCCAGAATCTCCGCCGTCTGCACGCCGTCGACCGACTGCAGCCTGGGCTGCACCGAACGGGTGATGTAGTCGGTGATCTGATTGGGCTTGAGCACATCGCTGTAAAAGCCGATGTACATGGCGTCGATGGTCTGCCCGATGGAGACGGTGAGCACCGGCTTCTGCGCCGCGGCGGGCAGCTGGTTGAGCACCGAGTTCACCTTGGTGTTGATCTCGGTGAGCGCCTTGTCGGGGTCGTAGTTCAGCCGCAGGTTGGCGGTGATGGTGCTGCTGCTCTGCACGCTGCTCGACGTCATGTAGTCGATGCCGTTGGCCTGCGCGATGGCGTTTTCCAGCGGCGTGGTGATGAAACTGGCCACCAGATTGGCGTCGGCGCCGGGGTAGGTGGTGGTGACGGTGACCACGGCGTTCTGCGTGTACGGATACTGCAGCACCGGCAGCAAGCCCGCCGAGCGCAGGCCGAGCACCAGAATCACCAGGCTGACCACCATGGCCAGTACCGGACGATCAATGAAGATGTCTGTGAATTTCTTGTTCATCGCGCTCTAGCCGGTTCAGGAATTGGGCACTTGCGGGTTGGGGTTGTCCGACGGCTGCACGCTGTTGTTGATCAGCACCGGCACGCCATTGCGCAGCTTGAGCTGCCCGGCGGTCACCACGGTGTCACCGGCCTTCAGCCCGCTGAGCACGGCCACCTGGTCTCCGCGCGTCAACCCGGTGGTGATGAAGCGCTGCTCGGCCACCAGCTTGGGTTTGCCGTCGGCGCCCTTGCCTTCATCCTTGACCAGAAAGACCGTCGCGCCATACGGGTTGTAGGCCACGGCCGCGTTAGGCAGGGTGATGTAATTGCGCGGCTCGCCATCGGTCAGTCGTATCGTGGCGAACACGCCGGGCAGCAACTCGCCCTTGGGGTTGGGAATGCGGGCGCGCACCGTGAGGTTGCGCGTGGCCGTGTTGATCTGCGGCTCGACCGCAATGACCTTGGCTTCGAAGGTTTTGCCGGGCGCCGCGTTGGTGGTGAGCTCCGCCTTCATGCCCACATGCACCAGATCGATCTGGTTCTGCGGCACGGTGAAGTCGATGTCCATCGGATCGAGCGCCTGCAGCGTGACCACCGCCGTGCCCGGCGCCAAATATTGGCCGAGGTTGACCTGCCGAATGCCCAGCACGCCCGCGAACGGCGCGGTGACAGTGGCCTGCGCCAGCACCGCCTTTTGCGCGTTGATCTGCTCGGCCAGCGCCTTGAGCTGGGCCTGCACGCTGGTCACATTGGCACGGTCGGTGTCAACCACGGCCTGGCTGATGGCCTGCACCTTGAGCTGCGCTTCGTCTCGCGCCAGAGTGATTTGCGCCAGATTGAGCTGGGCCTGCAACTGCCCCACCTGCGCCTGCAGCTGCGCGAGCTGGGCGCGCTGCGGGGCGTCGTTGATCTGCGCCAGCACTTGGCCTGCGCGCACTTTCTCGCCAGAGCGGAAATGAATGGCGGTGACCACTCCTGCGATCTGCGGACTGAGCGAGGCCTGCTGGCTGGCGCGCAGATTACCGAGCGCTTCGACCGTGGGCTGCCAGGATGACTCCTGCGCCACGATGGTCGAAACCGTCTGCGGCGGGTTGGACATGCCCTTGATCGCCTTGGCAATCATGGTGCTCTTGAAGTGCTGGAACCACACCATCCCCCCAATCAGGACGGCGGCGATGATGAGCATGATGATCATGCGCTTGGTGGTGCCTTTGGTCATCTGTGAACTCCGTGTACTGGCTTTTGTAGGGGGGCTGATCGGGAATGCCGAGGGAATATTGAGGGTTTACTTGCTGGCCGACGCAGCGGCGACTGGGGCGCTCTGCTCATCCAGCACACCGCCGCCCATGGCCTGATAGAGCGCTGCGCTGTCGGCCAGACGCTGCGCCTGGGCCGAGATCAGGCCGATGCGGGTTTGCTGCGCCTGCTGCTGCGCGGTGAGCAACTGCAGATAGCTGGCGGCGCCCAGCAGGTATTGCTGATCGACGAGCTTGAGCGACTCTTGCGCTGCCGTATCGGCTGCAGCCTGCGCCTGCAGCGTCTGCGCGTCGTTGTCGAGTGCGCGCAGGGCATCGGCCACATTGCGCAAGGCTTGCAGCACGGTCTGTTGATAGTTGGCTCCGGCCGCTTGCAGGCTGGCTTCGGCCGCGTTTGCACCGGCCTTCAAACCGGCATTGAACAGGGGTTGAGCCAGACTGCCGGCCAGCGACCAAACCGCCGAGCCCGGGCCGAACAAGGCGCCCATGGTGAGCGCCTGCGTGCCCAGACTGGCGCTGAGATTGATCTGCGGATAAAGGTTGGAGACGGCCACGCCGTACTGCGCCGTGGCCGCGTGCAACAGCGCCTGGCTGGCCTGGATGTCCGGGCGCTGCTGCACCAGCGCGGACGGCACGACGACGGGCAGCGTTTGCGGCAAGGTGAAGTCGGCCAGGGTGAACCGAGGAATATCGGCCGCGCCCGGCGCCTGGCCGAGCAACACGGCCAGCAGATGATCGGTCTGCTCGAGCTTGTTGCGCAGCGGCGGCACGCTGGCGCGCGTCTGCTCTACCTGAGTTTCTAGCGTCAGCACATCGGTACGGGCCGCAGCGCCGAGGGCGAAGCGTTTGCGGGCGATGTCGAGCTGGTTTTGCTGCGCCTTGAGGATGGCTTCGGTAGCGTCGATCTGCGCGCCAAGCTGGGCCTGGGTGAACGCCGCCGTGACCACATTGGCCGCCAGGGTCAGCTTGGCCCCCTGGAGCTGGTACTGCTGATAGTCGGCCTGCGCGGCCAGGGCTTCGAGCGCGCGGCGGTTGCCGCCGAACAGGTCGAAGTTGTAGTTGACCGCAATGCTGGCGTTGTACAGGTTGAAAATGTTTGTGGCGCTGCTGCTCTGTCCGACAGACGCCGCATTGGTCTGATTGCGGTTGGCGCCGAGCTTGCCATTGACCGTGGGATAGAGCGTGGAACCGGCCTGCGCCTGGTAAGTCTGCTGCGCCTGGCGCAGGGTGGCTTCGGCGGCGGCCAGCGTCGGGCTGCTGCGCTGCGCCGCATCCACCAAGCTATCGAGGCGGGAAGAGCCATAGACCCGCCACCAGTCAGGTGCGATGCGCTCGACCGTCTGAAAACGCTGCGCCCCACCCAGCGTGCCGGGGGCCGATGCGGTCTGCGCGGGCAAGGCCTCGCGGGTGTACTGCTGAACCGAGGGCGCCTTGGGCGTATGGAAATCGGGGCCGACCGTCGTGCAGCCGCCAAGCAGGGCGGCGCCAAGGGCAATCCATAAAACGCGAGGGGTCGCGGGCAAATTCTGCATAAGGCGGTCCGGAGAGGCGGAAGGCAATGGGGGAGAAAAACCTGAAGATTTTCAACGCGCGATGCGCCCGGGAGCAAGGCGCTGCGGATCAAAAGCCGACTGATTCTAGGATGCGCTTGCGATTCCTGCCGGGCGCGCTCCCCCGATTGCATGGGACGAACGAGGCGGATGCTAGGGGAGGACGATATGGCCGGGTTGCTTTAGTATGCCAATGAATATCGCAAACACGCCACACAAATGCGCCACACAAACGCCACGATGCCCCACACCGCGCCGACGTCTACTGATGGTGAATGCAGCAAGGCCGAGTTGCTCGACCGCATCAATCACCTGGGCGGCGCCGAGCTGATCGCGGTGAATGTGCGCAATCAGCTCGCCATGGACCCGCAGACCCATTGCCATGGCCGCGGCACGCTGTTTCTGCTCACCGAGGGTCTGGTCATCGTGGAAACCGCGCAGGGTCGCCAGCTTTCCCCCTCGCAGACCATCGGCTGGATGCCGCCCGGCGTGGAGCACGCGGTGCAGTCTTACGGGCCGACCGCGGGTTTCGGCGCCTTTCTCACGCCGCAGTTCTGCGGCGATCTGCCGGCCGAACCGACGAGCTACCCGGTCAACCCGCTGGTAGCGCTGGTGCTGCAAAAGGCGCTGAGCTGGCCACACGACACCCCGCTCGATCTCACCCGCATGCGTCTGCTGCTGGTGCTGCTCGATGAATTACGCCAGTCGCCCGCCCGTCCGCTGCAACTACCCTGGCCGCAGGACGCCCGGCTGCTGAGCATCGCCCGCGCCCTGCTGGGCAATATCGCCAGCCCGCGCACCCTGGAGCAGTGGGCGCGCTGGGCCGACATCAGCGCCCGCTCGCTGAGCCGGAAATTCGTGCTGGAAACCGGCATGAGCTTCGCCCAATGGCGGCAATGGGCGCGGCTGACCCAAGCGCTGGAATGGCTGGCCACGGGCCGGGCGGTGAAGGATGTGGCGCTGTCTCTGGGGTATGACAGTGTGAGCGCCTTCATCAAGACCTTCCGCCAGGCGCTGGGCACCACGCCATCAGCCTACTTCCAGACGCAGCAGCGCAAGCAGGCGGCCTTGAATCCTCGCGTCGCTGCAGATCAAGAGGCATAAGCTTCAAACGATTCGATCCTTGGATTTGCGTCAAATGCCCATTAGGCTTTGACCCATATCGACCGGAGACCTCCCCATGAAATTCGAAACCCTGGCCGTCCACGCCGGCTACAGCCCCGATCCCGTGACCCGTTCGGTCGCCGTACCCATTTACCAGACGGTGTCGTACGCCTTCGACGACACCCAGCACGGCGCCGACTTATTCGATCTGAAGGTCGCGGGCAATATCTACACCCGTATGATGAATCCGACCAACGACGTGCTGGAAAAGCGTGTCGCAGCGCTCGAAGGCGGCGTGGCGGCGCTGACGGTGGCTTCGGGCATGGCCGCCATCACCGCGGCGATTCAAACCCTGGCCGAGGCGGGCGACAACATCGTCTCCAGCAGCCGTTTGTATGGCGGCACCTACAACCTGTTCGCCCACACCTTCCCGCGGCAAGGGCTGGAGGTGCGCTTCGCCGACCCGCGCGACCCCGATGCCTTCGCCCGGCTGATCGACGCCCGCACCCGCGCGGTGTTTTGCGAAACCATCGGCAATCCGCTGGGCAACGTCACCGACATCGGCGCGCTCGCCGCGGTGGCGCACGCCCATGGCGTGCCGCTGATCGTGGACAACACCGTGCCCTCGCCCTACCTCTGCCGTCCGTTCGAGCACGGCGCCGACATCGTGGTGCACGCGCTGACCAAATACCTCGGCGGCCACGGCAACAGCATGGGCGGAGCCATCGTCGACTCCGGCAAGTTCGACTGGGCCGCGCACGCCGACCGCTTCAAGCTGCTGGTCGAGCCCGATGTGAGCTATCACGGCGTGAGCTACACAGCGCAGTTCGGCGCCGCCGCGTTCATCGCCCGCGCCCGCGTGGTGCCGCTGCGCAATATGGGCGCGGCGCTGTCCCCGCTCAACGCCTTTCTCATTCTGCAAGGCATCGAAACCCTGCCGCTGCGCATGGACCGCATTTGCGCCAACGCGCTGCACATCGCTGCGTACCTGCAAAAGCATCCGCGCGTGGCCTGGGTGCGCTACGCCGGGCTGGTCGACCATCCCGATCACGACGTCGCCCAGCGCTTGATGCAGGGCCGTGCCTCGGGCATTCTGAGCTTCGGCCTCAAAGGCGGTCGCGAGGCTGGAGCGCGTTTTCAGGATGCGCTCCAGCTGTTCACCCGGCTGGTCAACATCGGCGACTGCAAGTCGCTGGCCTGCCACCCGGCCACGACCACGCATCGCCAGCTCAACGCGCAGGAGTTGGCCGCCGCCGGGGTGAGCGAGGACATGGTGCGGCTGTCGATCGGCATCGAAAACCAGCACGACCTGATCGCTGACCTGGATCAGGCGCTGGAGGCCAGCGGCCATTGAGCGCCCCCAGGGTCGGCTCGCCGACCCGCCCCCCCGCGGGGGTCAAGGAAACTTGGGGCGGCCCGGCGTTTCCTTGATGCGCGGCGGGCGGCTGTCGTCAAATAGGCGGTCTGTTGCGTTAACCACGCACACATTTCATTGGATTCACGGGAGAGCAATATGTCATCCATTCCTCCGCAAGGCCCAGCCACGACAGGAAAAGGCGTCTGGATCGCGGTTTTCATCATGGGCGCCGTCATCGTGGCTTTGCTGGCCGCGGTGCTTTACAAGCTCAGCGATAGCTCGGGCAGCAAGCCCGAACTCGCCGCAGCCTCAGCAGTCGCCGCGCCCATCAAACCACTGGCCGCCGCGTCGCAACCGGCCAGCGCGCCGCTGGCGCGCGCAGCTGCAGCCTCGGCCGCTGCGCCTGTCATTGCGGCCGCGCCTGCGCCTGCACCCAAGCCTGCCGCCGAGGTGGCCCATGTGCCCGCGCCACAGCCCGTGGTCAAACAACCCGTAGCCGCCCCGCAACCCACCCCCGTGCCGCAGCAGGCGGCCGCGCCGCAGACCTTCGCTCCCCAGCAGTTCGCACCGCAAACCGCGCCCGTACCGGCCGCACCGCAACAGCCCGTCTGCAATAACTGCGGCACGGTGACAGCGGTCACCCCGGTGCAGGTGCAGTCGCAGCAGACCAACCCGGTGGGCGTGATCGCCGGGGGGCTCATCGGCGGCATCCTGGGCAATCAGGTCGGCGGTGGTGATGGACGCAAGCTGGCCACTGTGGCCGGCGCGATCGGCGGCGGCCTCGCGGGCAACGAAATCGCCAAACGGGTGGATGCGCAGACGGTCTACAACGTGCAAGTCCGCCTGGACAGCGGTCAGGTACAGACGCTTCAGCTCAAGGTCGCTCCGCCCGTGGGGCAGCGTGTGCAGATTGGCGCTGACGGCGGACTCAACCCGATTCAATAGGGTCTTGTCCACGCTATTTCTTAACGGCCAAACACCGCCTGTTTACGGGGGGTCGCCACACTGTTCGCGGATGATTGACGGGAAAGATAGAGCGTTACAAAATGGACTGAACTTTTTGCTTTTTTCCTGAACAGAACTGGTGCTACGTGGTTTGAGTTCATGCTCGATCCTGTGGCCCTCCAAGTTGCCCGGTAGTCTGCTCTACAGACTCTCCCCCCGATCCGGGCATTTCCAGCCAGGTGCGCAAAGCACCTGGCTTTTTTTTGTGCTCAGATCACTCCGATGCCAAGGCGCGGCGCAACTGCATGGCCTCGGCCAGATTAGGCAAACCGATGCGCTGCGACCCGGCCAGATCGGCGATGGTGCGCGCCAGCCGCAGCACCCGATGCGCCGCACGCGAAGACCACCCCAGCCGGGTGATGGCCTGGCTCAGAAACGCGCTGCCGGCGGCATCGAGGGCGCAATGCTCATCCAGTTCAGCGCCCTGCAACTGGGCATTGAGCGCCCCTTGCCGCGCCTGTTGCCGATCAGCGGCTATGGCCACACGAGCGGCGATCTGCGCGCTGGTTTCGCCTTGCGGCATCTGCAGCAGCGCGTCAGGCGCAATGGCGCCAACTTCGACCTGAATGTCGATGCGGTCGAGCAAGGGGCCAGAGATACGCCCCTGATACCGCGACACCTGGTCGGGCGTGCAGCGGCAGGCCCTGGTGGCATGCCCCAGATAGCCGCAGGGGCAGGGATTCATCGCCGCGATGAGCTGAAACCGCGCCGGAAACTCGGCCTGTCGCGCCGCGCGGGAAATATGAATGCGCCCGGTCTCCAGCGGTTCGCGCAGGCTCTCCAGCACGGCGCGGTCAAACTCGGGAAGTTCGTCGAGGAAAAGAACATTATGGGTGGCCAAGGAAATCTCGCCGGGTCGGATGGTTCCCGCGCCGCCGCCCACCAGCGCCACCGCAGACGCGGTGTGGTGCGGGCTGCGCACAAAACGTCGCCCCCATTGCGTCGGATCGAAGCGTCCCACCAGACTGAGCACCGTCGCACTCTCCAGCGCCTGCGCGCGGGTCAAGGCGGGCAACAACCCGGCGAAGCGCTGCGCCAGCATGGACTTGCCGCTGCCCGGCGGCCCCACCATCAGCACATGATGTCCCCCGGCGGCGGCGATTTCCAGCGCGCGTTTCGCCGCGCTGTGGCCGCGCACTTCGGCCATGTCGGGCGCGTCAGCAGGCGCGGCCTCAACCTTGGCAGATGTGACCGGCTGCGCGGCGCCGTCCTGTTCGAGCAGATAGGCCACCACCTCCTGCAGATCACGCGCACCAAAAACAGCAGCGGCTTGCGCCAAAGCCGCCTCTTCAGCACTGGTTTGTGGCAAGACCAGACGAGGCTCAGCCGCCTCGTCGTCCCCTTGCGCCCTGATGGCACACGCCATGGCCAACGCCCCCCGCGTGGGCCGCAACGCCCCGGTGAGCGACAACTCTCCTGCGAAAGTATGCCCCTGCAGACGCTGCGCTGGAATGAGTCCCTGCGCCGCCAGCAGTCCGATGGCGATGGGCAGATCGAAGCGGCCGGACTCCTTGGGCAGATCGGCTGGCGCCAGGTTGACGACGATGCGCTTGTTCGACGGAAAACCCAGCCCGCTATTGATGAGCGCGCTGCGCACGCGGTCACGCGCCTCGCGCACCTCGGCCTCGGGCAGCCCGACGATGGTGAAGCCGGGCAAGCCGGGCGAGAGATGCACCTCCACCGTGACCGGCGGCGCCTCCATGCCCAGCAGCGCCCGGCTGGCGACTTGCGCCAGCGACATGGGCGCGGGTCAGCGCCAGGCGTCTTCGGGCGACGAGGGCGCGCTCTGCGACCCGTTGTCCAGCCGGGACTGCAGTTCGCGCACCTGGGCTTCGAGGGTATCGATCTGCTGACGCGCGGCCAGCAGCATGCGCTGGGTGGCGTCGAACTCGTCGCGCGTCACCAAATCGAGCCGCCCCGCGGCGGAATGCGCCAGTGCACGCAAATTGCGCTGCGCATCGTGCAGCGGCGACTGTTCGATCAAGCGGCCGATCTGGTCGAAAAACGCGGTATTGCGTTGGCGAAAGCTGTCGTTCATGGTGGAACTCCTGAAAATCACTTCTGGTGCGCATTGTGACCGATTTCCCCCGCCCGACGCGCGGCAGGCTACTGCGTTCTTGCGTCTCGCCAAGGATCGACCCGCAATCGAATGCACCACGACGGCGCATATCCTCTTGAACGCACTAATAAGGTGCATCAATTGCCTTTTCAGAGAACGTCAAGCAAGTGACAACGATGTGACAGCCCCACACAGACCTGGCACGAAAGCTGCTGATGCTCTCCGGCATTTCATGGTGGGCGTCTTGCCCGGCAGCACTCATAGGAGAAACTTGGATGAACAAAATCGCAATCGCCGCGGCCGTCGCCGCAGTTCTGGCCAGCTACGCGGGCGCAGCATCGGCACAAACCACCCCCGCCCCCGCAGCGCCTGCCGCTCCCAGCTTGGGTGCGGTGCTCGCCGCAACCCCTGGCCTGAGCATTACCGGCTATGTCTACGGTACTTACGACTACTTCGACACCTCGTCGACCCTGCTGCGCGCCTATGACACCAAGCCCAATGGCTTCAATTCCAACGGCGCTGCCGCGACTGTGGCTTACCTGCCCAGCTCGGGTTTCGGTGGCCAAGTCACCGTGATCGGCGGCAACGACGCCAAGGCACTGAACGGCAGCAATTCGTTTTACCTGAACAACGCCTTCGTGCAATATGCCACCGGCGGACTCACCCTGATGGGCGGCAAGTTCGGCTCGCTGGCAGGCTTTGAGGTCACCAACCCAATGGGCAACGCCACAGTGTCGCGCAGCATCCTGTTCTGGGACATGGAACCCGGCTCGCTCACCGGCGTGCGCGCCAGCTACGCCGTGTCGCCTGCGCTGACCCTGATTGGCGGCGTGAACAACGGCTGGGTCAGCCCTCAGCCGAGCAACACTTCCAAGACGATTGAACTGGGCGCAAGTGGCAGCCCGAACTCCATGTTCTCCTACATGGCGGACTACTACCGCGGCCAGTCGCCGCTGTTCGGCGGCTCGACCAATGGCGTGCTGCAACTGCTCGACCTCGTTGGCACCTTCAACGTCAACAGCGCTCTGACCCTGGGCGCCAACGTCGATCTGCTTTCCAAGGACGACGTGCCCCTGGCCAGCGGCGGCACCGGTACCGGAAAGTCCAACGGCCTGGCGCTGTATGCCACCTACGCGTTGACGAGCGAATGGGGCGTGGCAGCGCGCGGCGAATACGTCGATGACAAGGACGGCATGGTCTCCGGAACCAACGGCACCGCCAACAAGCTCAAGGAGCTGACTCTGGCGGTGAACTACACGCCGATGAAAAACGTCAAGCTGTCCGCCGAAGTGCGCCAAGACAAGTCCGACACCGCGATCTTCACCAAAAAAGACGGCTCCCCCACCACCAAGCAAAGCTCGCTTGAGTTGATGGCCGTTTACTCGTTCTGATCCCACGGGCCTTCGGGCCCTCTGAAGGAGCCACACATGAAAATGATCACGGCCATCATCAAGCCGTTCAAGCTCGACGAGGTGCGCGAGTCCTTGTCGGGCATCGGGGTGACGGGCATCACCGTCACCGAAGTCAAGGGTTTCGGTCGGCAGAAGGGCCACACCGAGCTGTACCGCGGCGCGGAATACGTGGTCGATTTTCTGCCCAAGGTGAAGATCGAGGCGGCCGTGCCGGAAGCCCTGGTCGAACGCACCATCGAAGCGATCGAAACCGCAGCCCGCACGGGCAAGATCGGCGACGGCAAGATCTTCGTCTCTGCGCTCGAACAGGTCGTTCGCATCCGCACCGGTGAAACCGGCGGCGACGCCCTTTGACCCGCCTTTGACTCCCTCCACGAGGAATCCGACATGAAAAAAAGTCTCGCAATTCCCGCAGCGCTCGGCGCGATGCTGCTCGGCATGGGCAGCGCCTGGGCGCAGACCGCCCCGGCCGCTGCCGCCTCCAATCCGGCCGCCTTCATCAACTCCGGCGACAACGCCTGGATGCTGACCTCCACCGCGCTGGTGCTGATGATGACCATTCCCGGTCTGGCGCTGTTCTATGGCGGCATGGTGCGCAAGAAAAACGTGCTCGCCACGCTGATGCAGAGCTTCGCCATCACCTGTCTGGTGACCGTGCTGTGGATGATCATCGGCTACAGCCTGGCGTTCACGCCGGGCAATGGGTTCATCGGCGGATTGAGCCGATTCTTCCTGGGCGGCATGGGCCTGGATTCGGCCAACCCGCTGGCGCCGACCATTCCTGAGTCGACCTATATGACCTTCCAGATGACCTTCGCCATCATCACCCCGGCGCTGATCGTTGGATCGTTTGCAGACCGCATGAAGTTCTCGGCCCTGCTGTGGTTCATGGGCATCTGGCTGCTGGCCGTGTACGCCCCGATCGCTCACATGGTGTGGGGTGGCGGCTTCCTCGGCGGCGACGGCGTGCTTGACTACGCTGGCGGCACCGTGGTGCACATCAACGCCGGTATCGCCGGTCTGGTGGCTGCGCTGGTGATGGGCAAGCGCGTGGGCTACGGCAAGGAAGCCATGCCGCCGCATAACCTCGTGCTGACCATGATCGGTGCCTCGCTGCTGTGGGTGGGCTGGTTCGGCTTCAACGCCGGTTCCGCCGTGGCTGCCAGCGACCGTGCCGGCATGGCCATGGCCGCCACGCAGATCGCCACTGCTGCTGCCGCACTGGGCTGGATGTTCGCCGAGTGGATCGCTCGCGGCAAGCCCACCATCCTGGGCATCACCTCCGGCGCGGTTGCCGGCCTGGTGGCCATCACCCCGGCGTCCGGCTTCGTCGGCCCTGGCGGCGCGCTGGCCATCGGCCTGATCGCTGGCGTGGTGTGCTTCTGGACTGCGGTCTACATGAAGGAAATGATCGGCTATGACGACTCGCTCGACGCCTTCGGCGTGCATGCCATCGGCGGCATCGTCGGCGCCATGCTCACCGGCGTGTTCGCGGTCAAGGCCATCGGCGGCACCGCCGGCGCCTTGGAAGGCAATATGGCCCAGATCCTGATCCAGGCCAAGGGCGTGGGCTTCACCATCGTCTACGACGCCATCGTCACCTTCATCATCCTCAAAGTCATCGACATGGTCATCGGCCTGCGCGTCACCGAAGAGCAGGAACGCGAAGGTCTGGACATCAGTCTTCACGGCGAGCAAGTGCTCTGAGTCAAAGTTCCGGACGGTGCGGCGGCCAGCCGCCACACCCGAAGGCGTCTCCTCATCCTGTCCCCAGGATGTTCCAACCGCCCCGATAGGGCGGTTTTTTTCCGACAACGGAATAATCGCCGCGCCGGGCCGTCTATGCAGCATCCCCACCCCAAACGGAGCTGATGATGAAAACCGCCTCTCGCCTGACCCCCACCCTCGCCGCCGCAGCACTGGCCCTATCGGCGCTCTGGATCGCGCCGTCGGCCTACGCCGACACCCCCGTCGAGGCCGCCCGCGCGCACATCGAAGCGATTGCCGCAGGCAACGTGGACGCCATCACCGCCAGCTACGGCCCGGACGCCGTGCTCGAATGGGTCGGCGGCCCGCTGGATGGCCGCTACGCCGCCGCCGACACCATCAAGACCACCTGGACCAAGTTCACCAAGGCCAACGGCCCGCTCAAGGCCGAGATCACGCATCTGCAGGAAGCGGCCAACCCGAAGGGCGCCACCGTCACGGCCGATGTCGTGTTCCAGGGCAAGACCGCCATTCCCGTACGCTACGTGCTCACCTATCGCAGCGGCAAGCTGGTCGATGAAATCTGGCAGATCGACCCCAAACTCGCCAGCAAAGGCGGATACTGATTCCACCCACGGCACGCCCGCCCTCAAACCCGCCCCGTCATGGCCGACCGCCACCAACTGCTGACCGAGCAGATCCCGCACCTGCGGCGCTATGCCCGCGTGCTCCACGCCGGGCGCATGGCCGACGCCGACGATCTGGTGCAGGACACGCTGGAGCGCGCCGTCAACAAATGGGGGCTGTGGCGCGGGGTGGGCAGTGTGCGGCCCTGGCTGTTTTCCATCATGCACAACCTGTTCGTCGATCACTGCGCCGTGCGCAATGCGCAGGCCACGGAGTCTCTGGACGAGCTGCCAGACGCCGCCCATCCGGCGCAAGCCGCAACGCAAGAGCTTCACCTCGAAGCCCTCGAACTGCTGGCCGCCCTCCAGCGCCTGACCGTGCCCTTGCGCGAGGTGTTGCTGCTGGTGGCGGTGGAAGGGCTCAGCTACACGGAGGCGGCCAAGGCGCTTGGCGTGCCCACCGGCACGGTGATGTCGCGCCTGTCGCGCGCCCGCAGCCAGCTCTGGCAACTCACCAACGGTGAAGGAGCGCAACGCCCTGCCTTGCGCATCATCGATGGGCAAAGGAGTGTGGGATGAATCCGCAACGCCCCGACCGCGACACCCTCATGGCCTACGCCGACGGCCAGCTCGACGCGGCCCGCAGCGCCGAGGTTGAGCGCTATCTGGAATACGAAGCCCGGCTGGCCCTGAATGGCGATGTGCCACCGCACGGCGCGCGAAGCTCCGTCAGCGCGGAAATCGCCGCCCTGCAGGCGCAGAACCTGGCGCTGCGCGAGGCACTCGCTCCCATGCTCGACGAACCGGTGCCCGCGCGCCTGCTGCAGCCACTCGCGCCGCCTGCGCGCCCCTGGGTACGCGCGGCGGCCGTGGCGTTGTGGATCGGCGTGGGCGCGGCGGCCGGTAGCCTCGCCACCCGGGAGGCGCTGCAGCAAAACAGCCCCGTGGTCACCACGCAGAACGAAAGCGAAGGCATGCAGCACTTCGTGCGTCAGGCCGAGCTCGCCTACGCCGTCTACACCCCGGACGCGCGCCGCCCGGTGGAAGTGCGCGAAGGCAGCGATCTGACCACCTGGCTGTCGCGCCGCCTGCAGCGTCCCATCGTGGCGCCCGACACCCTGCCCGGCGGCCTGGTGCTCATGGGCGGCCGCCTGCTGCCCGGCATGCCGGGCAAGCCCGCCGCACAGCTCATGTACCAGGACGCGCAGGGCCACCGCGTCACGGTCTATCTGCGCGGCATGGCCAAACCCACCGCCGAGATTTCATTTCGCATCGTGCCCGGAAAACCGGCGTCCACCTTCTATTGGGTGGATCGCCAATGGGGCTACGCGCTGACCGGCGATCTGCCCCGCGCCCAATTGCTCGACGCGGCGCGCGTGCTTTATCAGCGCTACACCGCCGACGATCCATCCGCCTTGCCAGGTTCCACAGCCGCGCCGCAAGCCTGACATCGCGACGCAGCTTTCAATTCCCCTCGCCCTGCAGACCGACGCTCTGGCGTCGATCGACCGGGTTTTTTTCGACGTTCAGGAGTGCTCATGACCCAACCCACCTCACCCAACTCGTCCGCTGGCCAAACCCCAGACGCCGGACGCCGCGCCCTGCTGCGCACCAGCCTGCTCGGCGCCGGCTTGCTGCTGGCCTCGGCCACGCCGCTGGCCCTGGCGGACAACACCCCGTCGCTCAAGGTGTACGGCCCGGGCGGCCCCGCGCCCGCCATGAAGGAAGCGGCCATGGCCTTCGAGAAAGCCACGGGCATCAAGGTCGAAGTCACCGCCGGCCCCACCCCGAAGTGGATCGACGCCGCCCGGGCCAACGCCGACCTGATCTATTCCGGATCGGAAACCATGATGAGCGACTTCGTCACCGCCATGAACGGCCAGCTCGACAGTGCCGACGTCACTGCGCTCTACCTGCGGCCGCTCTCCATTCTGGTGCGCCCGGGCAACCCTAAGCACATCACCGGCTTCACCGATCTGCTCAAACCCGGCATCAAGGTGCTCGTGGTCAACGGCGCCGGACAGAATGGCGTCTGGGAAGACGCCGCCGGTCGCCTGGGCGACATCCGCACCGTGCGCGCGCTGCGCAAGAACATCGTCGCCTATCCAAGCAACAGCGCGCTGGCCCGCCAGGCCTGGATCGACCAGCCCGATATCGACGCCTGGCTGATCTGGAATATCTGGCAGGTCTCCAACCCCAAGCTGGCCGAACAGGTGGCGGTGGAAGAGCCTTACCGCATCTACCGCGACACCGGCATCGCCCCGACCACGCGCGGCAAACAGCTGCCCGCCTCGCAGCAGTTCATCGCCTTTTTGCAGAGCCCGCAAGGCGCGGCGATTTTTCAGCGCTGGGGCTGGATGACGAACGGCGCCTGAACCGGGGCAGATGCGGGAGCTCAGCGCGTTTGCGCTGCGTCTGCAAGAATCGGGGCTGTCCCCGCTTTTGCAAACAGAACAATGATCCCGCATCTCATCACCTCCTCGGGCGATCCCGTCCTCGAACTCGAACAGCGCATCCTGGAGGCGCAGCCCTCCATCGAGCGCTGGTTCCGCCTCGAATGGATGGAGCACACCCCGCCGTTCTACAGCTCAGTCGATCTGCGCAACGCCGGCTTCAAGCTCGCGCCGGTCGACACCAACCTCTATCCCGGCGGCTTCAACAATCTCTCCCCGGAGATGATGCCGCTGGCGGTGCAGGCCGCCATGGCCGCCATCGAGAAAATCTGCCCGGAGGCCAAGAACCTGCTGGTGATTCCCGAGAACCACACCCGCAACACCTTCTACCTCGAAAACGTCCACACCCTGATGCGCATCTTCCGTCAGGCTGGGCTGAATGTGCGTCTCGGGTCGCTCGACGAGACGGTCACCGAACCCATGCAACTCAAGCTGCCGTCGGGCGGCGAGCTGGTGGTGGAGCCGCTGATCCGCAACAAACTGCGCCTCGGGCTGAAGGACTTCGACCCCTGCACCATCCTGCTCAACAACGATCTGTCGGGCGGCATCCCGCCCATCCTGCAGGGTCTGCACGAGCAATACCTGCTGCCACCGCTGCATGCCGGCTGGGCCGTGCGGCGCAAGTCCAAGCACTTCCACGCGTATGACGATGTGGCGAAAAAATTCGCCAAGCTCATCGGCGTCGATCCGTGGATGCTCAACCCCTACTTCGCCCAATGCGGCAAGGTCAACTTCCACGAGCGCCACGGCGAAGACTGTCTGGCCGAAGCGGTCGACAGCGTGCTGGCCAAGGTGCGCAAGAAGTACAAGGAATACGGCATTCAGGAAAAGCCCTTTGTCATCGTCAAGGCCGACGCGGGCACCTACGGCATGGGCGTGATGACCGTGCGCGACCCCAGCGAGGTGAAAGACCTCAACCGCAAGACCCGCAACAAAATGAGCGTGGTCAAGGAAGGGATGGAAGTCAGCGAAGTGCTGATTCAGGAAGGCGTGCCCAGCGTCGAGCGGCTGCAAGAGGCCGTGTGCGAGCCGGTGGTGTACATGATGGATCGCTATGTCGTCGGCGGTTTCTACCGCGTGCACGCGGACCGCGGGCCGGATGAAAATCTCAACGCTCCCGGCATGCACTTCGTTCCGCTGGCATTTGAGGAACAGTTCAACGTCACCCACCCGGAAGCGGCCCCTGGCACCAACGGGCCGAACCGCTTCTATATGTACGGCGTCATCGCCCGTCTGGCCATGGTGGCCGCCAGCTACGAGCTGGAGCGCACCGACCCTGATGTGGAACTGGGCTGAACCCGCGGGAACGCCCATCATGCAACTGCTGTTCATCGCCGACCCGATCGCGTCCTTCAAGATATATAAGGACACCACCTTCGCCATGATGCGCGAGGCGCAGGCGCGCGGCCATGTGCTCTGGGTTTGCGAAGCCGCCGATCTGCACTGGAGGGGAGGGAACTCCTCCACACCCGCCCTTGCGACGGGCGGGGAGGAGGCGATTGCAGCGCCGGTGACGGCCGTCTGCCGCCGCATCGAACTCACCGGGGCCACGTCGGGACACGACTGGTACCGCGTGCTCGATCAGCGCCCGCTGGCCTTGCGCGAGGTGGATGCGGTGCTCATGCGCAAAGACCCGCCCTTCGACAGCGAATACTTCTACGCCACCCACCTGCTGCAGCAGGCCGAGCGCGAAGGTGCGGCCGTGTTCAACAGCCCCCGGGCGCTGCGCGACCACCCGGAAAAGCTCGCCATTCTGGAGTTTCCGCAGTTCATCACCCCCACCCTGGTCAGCCGCCGCGCGGCCGAAATCAAGGCGTTCTACGGCGAGCATGGCGACATCATCCTCAAGCCGCTCGACGGCATGGGCGGCACGGGCATCTTTCGCCTGCGGCAGCAGGCCGACGGCAGCCCCGATCCCAACCTCAACGTGGTGATCGAAACCCTCAGCGCCTTTGGTGCTACCACCGTGATGGCGCAGCGCTTCGTGCCCGCCATCGCGCAGGGCGACAAGCGGGTGCTGATCATCGACGGCGAGCCCGTGCCCTATTGCCTGGCGCGCATTCCGCAAGGCGGCGAGACACGCGGCAATCTGGCCGCTGGCGGATTGGGCGTGGCGCAGCCGCTCTCAGAGACCGACTGGGCCATCGCCCGCGCGCTGGGGCCGGTGCTGGCCGCACGCGGTCTGCTGCTGGTGGGCATCGACATCATTGGCGACAAGCTCACCGAGATCAACGTCACCAGCCCGACCTGCTTTCAGGAAATCACCCAGCAATCCGGCTGCGATGTGGCCGCGCGCTTCATCTCCGCGCTCGAAGCCGCCGTCACCCGATCCCGCCCCGATTGACGCCGCGGGCGCGCGGTGGGCGACAATCCGCCCATCATGCAGATGCCGCAAACCCGTTCCGCCCGCATTTTGATGGCGGCCTTGCTGCTGACCCTCGCGGGGGTCACCACGGCGCTGTACATCGCCCTCAATCAACCCTGGCTGGGGCTCACCCTGTCATCCCGCGTCGATGCGTACAGCCCGGGCATCGAGGTGCTGCATATCGCTCGCAACGGCCCCGCCGCGGCCATCGCTCAAGGCTCGCGCTTGCTGTCGATCAGCGCGGGCGGACAGCGCGTGGTCTTGCAACCCAGTGACCTGATCGAAGAGCCCGACTATTTCGACACTTACGCCGAAGTCGAGCGATTCTTTCAGCGCCAAACGCAGATCGCCGCGCTGCAGGCGCGCCCCCTGCTGCTGAGCTGGCAAGACCCTGCCGGACAGGTCTTCGAGCAGGCCGTCGCGCCCCTGCCCAGCCGCCCGCTCGCCAGTCTGCCTTTGGTGTTCTGGTTCCAGTTGCTCTGCGGCGGCGTGGCCCTGCTCGTCGGCGCCTGGGTGTATGCGCTCAAACCCAAGGGCTGGCCGGGGCGGCTGCTGGCGCTCTCGGGGCTGCTGTTTCTGCCCAACACTTACTCGGCCGCGATCTACAGCACCCGCGAACTGGCGCTGCCCGGCGGTCTGTTCGAGTTGCTATCGGCCATCAATCATTTGGGCGCGCTGGGGTTCGGCGGCGCGTTGGCCGCGCTGTTTCTGGTGTACCCAGCGCGACTGGCGGCGGCGAAGTGGCTCTGGCCCTTGCCCATCATCGTGGTGTGCTGGTGGGCGATGGATGCCGCGCGGCTGGCGCCCAACGTGAGCTGGGGGGTGCGCATTCCACTGCTGCTCGAAATCCTGCTGGCCGTGGCGCTGGCCGTGGTGCAGTGGCGGCGCAGCGCCATGCGCGCGGCCGACCGCGCCGCGCTGCGCTGGTTCATGCTCTCGGCCATGCTGGGCGCGTTCACCTTTGTCGTCTTCACCTTCGGTTCGAGAATGATCGGGGTGTTCACGCCGATGCAGCAGGGCTATGCCTTCGGTTTTTTTCTCGCCATGTACCTCGGCCTGGCGCTGGGGGTCGGGCGCTATCACCTGTTCGACCTCGACCGCTGGGCCTACCGGCTGCTGCTGTGGGTGCTGGGGCTGGGGCTGATCGTCGTGCTCGACATGCTGCTGGTGCTGCTGCTGAACTGGCGCCACGATCTGTCACTCATCCTCACCCTGCTGCTGGCCGGGCTGCTGTATTTGCCGATGCGCCAGTGGCTGTGGGGCCGCATGATGCAGGGCGAGTTGCCGCCCATCGACAAGCTGCTGCCCGAGATCATTTCGGTGGCCTTCACCGCGCAGACGCTGGAGCGCGAGCGCCGCTGGCTCGGTCTGCTCGACCGGCTGTACCAGCCGCTGCACAACCTGCCGATGCCGCCAAGCGAGGCCGACACCGCCCCCGGTCTGGCGCAGGACGGCATGGAGCTGCGCATCGCCCCGGCAGGCGGTCTGGCCGCGCGCCGTCTGCAGGGTCGCAGCGCCGGCCAGCGCCTCTTCACCGTGACCGACGCCGACCTGGCCGCCTCGCTCGTGACCCTGTTCAACCAGGCTGCGGCGGGCCGCGACGCGCTGGAGACCGGCGTGCAGCAAGAGCGCGACCGCATCGCCAGCGATCTTCACGACGACATCGGCGCCAAGCTGCTCACCCTGCGCCATCTGGTGCACGGCGAGCGCGAGCAGGCCATGCTGATGACCACCATCGACCAGTTGCGTGCCATCGTGCGCGGGCTGCGGCAGGCGGTGCAGCCGTGGGAAGAGTTCGCCGCCGACATCCGCTCGGAAACCGCGCAACGCCTGGCCGCCGCCGGTATGGTGCTTGACTGGCCGCCGCCGCTAATCGGCGGGCTCAACGCCGCTCGGCTGCCCCCTCAAGACGCCGCGCAGCAATACCACCTGCGCGCCCTGCTGCAAGAGGCCGTGAGCAACGCCATCCGCCACGCCCGCGCCAGCCGCGTTTCCGTGCGACTGAGCATCGTCGATGCGACCCGCATGCGGCTGGACGTTTTCGACGACGGCATCGGCATCGACCCGCAACATGCCGCCACCGGACATGGCCTGACCAGCATGCAGATCCGCGCCCGCGCCCTGGGCGGCCAGATCGCCTGGCGCCGCAACATCGACCGCGTACCGTCCAGCGCGCCCTCGGGCAAACCAGCGGAAAACACCGCGCCGCCTTCGGGTCACGGCACCTGGGTGGAATTGGTGTTTCCCCTTGGGCCTGTTCACCCTATTTAGTCGCCTGTCACAACAAAGTCGATCCGGCCGCGCACAATGCGCCTCATTCAGTTTTTCAGAGCGCCGGTTTCGTTATATGTTTTTCCTAACCGTTCGATTGTGACAATCGATTGGATCAATTTTCGGGTTTTCCCTAGACTTCTTTCTCAACGGCACACCCGCCGCATGTTTTCTTCCCACCACAAGGAGCTCAACCATGGAACAAACCACTGAAAATTTCGGCCTGCCCCGCCTCAACGAGCCCGCGCCCAACTTCAACGCCGTCACTACCCACGGCCCCCGCACCCTGGCCGACTACAAGGGCAAGTGGCTGATCCTGTTCTCGCACCCGGCCGACTTCACCCCGGTGTGCACCACCGAGTTCATGGGCTTCGCCCGTGAAGCCGAGACCTTCAAGTCGATGAACTGCGAGCTGCTCGGCCTGTCGATCGACTCCATCTTCGCCCACCTGGCCTGGGTGCGTTCGATCAAGCAACACTTCGGCGTGGACATTCCCTTCCCCATCATCGAAGACCTGAAGATGGAAGTGGCCCGCGCCTACGGCATGATCCACCCCGGCGCCGCCGACACTCAGGCCGTGCGCGCCACCTTCTTCATCGACCCCAACGGCATCCTGCGCGCCATGGTCTATTACCCGATGAGCAATGGCCGCTCGATCAACGAGTTCGTGCGTCTGCTGCAAGCCCTGCAGACCAGCGACAAGCACGGCGTGGCCACGCCGGAAGCCTGGTGCCCGGGCGACAAGGTCATCGTGCCCCCGCCCAAGACCTCCGCCGCCGCTGAAGAGCGCGTGGCCAAGGGCGCGGCGCAAGGCATGGAAGTGACCGACTGGTACTTCTCCAAGAAGACGCTGTAATTCATCAACGGGAACTCCCCGTTGCCTGAAGACCCAAGCCCCGGCCCGCTGGGGCTTGGGTTTTTGTCTTGCGCAAAGGCCGCAAGAAACGAGGGCGCGGCAAGCGAGCGTTTGCAGCCTGACTTCCTTAAGATGCGGGTCATGGATGCAACGACTCAGTCCCCCTTCTCCCCGTCCGAGACCGGACGCAAGATTCCGGTCTCGGTGCTGGTGGTGATTCACACTGCCGCACTCGATGTGCTGCTGATCGAGCGCGCGCTGCAGCCCGGTTTCTGGCAAAGCGTGACGGGCAGCATCGACGCCCCTGGCGAACCCCTGATGGACACCGCCCTGCGCGAAGTGGCCGAAGAAACCGGCATCCAGGTGGGCGGCAGCGCCGTGCCGTCATCCGCGCTGCGCGATTGGCGGCTGGCCAATGTGTACGAAATCTATCCGCTATGGCGGCATCGCTACCCGGCGGGCATCTGGAAAAACACCGAGCATGTGTTCAGCCTCGAAGTGCCCGCAGGCACTCCCGTCACCCTGGCCGCACGCGAACACCGCGCATGGGTCTGGCTGCCGTGGCAGGAGGCGGCCAAGCGCTGCTTTTCGGCCTCGAACGCCGATGCGATCCGCCAGTTGCCGCGGCGCTTTCCTTCGCGCTGAACAGGCCCGGTCATGGAACTGCGCGTCGCCTCCTACAACATCCACAAAGGCGTGCTCGGCCACGGCCCGGCCAAGCGCGCCAGCATTCTGGAATTGCAGACGGCGCTGCAGGGGCTTGAGCCCGATCTGGTTTTTCTGCAGGAGGTGCAGTTTTTGCATCAGCGCAACGCGCGCCGACTGAGCGGCTGGCCCGCGCTGCCGCAGCACGACTTTCTGGCGCAGGCGCTGAACATGCACGCGGCCTACCGCACCAATGCCTGTACCCGGCATGGTGAGCATGGCAATGCGCTGCTGTCGCGCTATCCCATCATCGACATCGCCCACTGCGATGTATCGGACCACCGCTTCGAGCAACGCGGCCTGCTGCATGTGCAGGTGGCGCTGCCCAAGGGCGGGCCGCTGCACTGCATCGTGGTGCATTTCGGACTGTTTGCCGCCAGTCGACAGCGCCAGACCGACCGCCTGCTCGATTACATCGCGGCGCGGGTGCCCGCACAGGCGGCGCTCATCGTCGCGGGCGATTTCAACGACTGGCACGGCCGCATCGGCCCGCAACTGCTGCAGCAAGGCCTGGTCGATGTGAGCGAGCCGCCGCTCAAGACCAATGGCAAGACCTCGTGGCGCAAGCGCGTGCGCACCTATCCCGCGCGGCTGCCGCTGATGCCGCTCGACCGCATCTACGCCCGGGCCTTCAGTGCCAGCGAAATCGGTCTGGGCTGGGGACGTGCCTGGGCCCGGCTGTCCGACCACGCGCCGCTGCTGGCCTCGCTGCGCTGCGACCAGCCAGACTGCCCCGAGTCGCCCCTGCCCGACCCGGCCGCCGCTGCGTCTGCGCCCATCGCCGCGTGAGCGCGTAGCCCGAGCGCCGCCCCTTGCCTGCCCCGTCCTTGCAAGCCGACTCGCTGCCCCACCCTCTCGATGAACCGCTGCGCTGGACCGGCGGCGCCGCCCCGCGGCTGCTGCCCTACGGCAGCGCGCTATTCCCGGCCATGCAACAGGCCATCGAACAGGCCCGCGAAAGCATCTGGCTGCAGACCTACATTTTTCATACCGACGAGGCCGCGATGACTCTGGCCAGCGCGCTGTGCGACGCCGCGCGGCGCGGGGTGCAGGTGCGGGTGCTGGTGGACGGGCTGGGTTCGAGCCGCAGTGTCGAGGCGCTCTCCGGCCGCTTCACCGAAGCCGGGGTGGAGTTCATGGTGTTTCGTCCCTGGCGCAAATGGCTCGATGTGGTGCAGCGCGGACGCTGGCGGCGGCTGCACCGCAAGCTGTGCGTGGTGGACGCGCACACCGCCTTCATCGGCGGCATCAACCTCATCGACGACCGACTCGATATTCACCACGGCTGGAGCGCGCAGCCCCGGCTCGACTATGCGGTGCAATACCACGGCCATCTCGCGCGCCAGACGCAGTGGGTGATGCAGCGACTATGGCTGCGCACCGTGCTCACCGGCAGCCTGCAGCGCCGCCTGCGCAAACTGCCCGGCCCCGGCGTGTTCGACACCTCACCCAACCGCCGCGCCTACTGGCAGGAACTGCTGGACTGGGGCAGCGACATGCCCGTAGCCGACGAAGACGGCGCGCCACTGCCGCCCAGCAGCGCCACGGCAGCCGCGCCCCGCACACCCGCACCCCGCCCCACCCCGCAGACCCTCGCGCAAAGCCTGGCCGCGTTGGTGGTGCGCGACAACTTCTCGCAGCGCCGCGCCATCGAGCACAGCTACATCCGCGCCATCAACCGCGCGCGCGAGCGCGTGCTCATCGTCAGCCCCTACTTCTATCCGGGGCTGGAGTTTCGCCAGGCGCTGAAAAATGCAGCGGCACGCGGCGTGCGCGTCGAGCTGCTGCTGCAAGGCCGTATCGATTACCGCATGGCGGCGTGGGCGGCGCGCGCGCTCTACGGCGAAATGCTGCGCGCCGGGGTGCACATCTATGAATACACCCCCGCCTACCTGCACGCCAAGGTCGCCGTGGTCGATGCCGACTGGGCCACGGTCGGCAGCTCCAACATCGACCCGCTATCGCTGCTGGTCAATCTCGAAGCCAATCTCGCCGTGCTCGACCGCGCCTTCGCGCTGGAACTGGGCGCGCATATCGAAAGCCAGATCGCGCAGTCGCTGCCGATCGACACGCCCGACCGTCTGCGCACGCGGGCGCCGTGGTGGCTGCGGCCGTTCGTGGCCGTCGCCGCGCGGGCCTTTGTCGCCCTGGCCGGTGGGGTGAAAAACGAATATTAGCCCCCCCGAAAGCCGCGCTGCACGCGGCTCTCCCCCCTGGGGGCAACGAAACACTTGGGGCGGCCCGGCGTGTTTCTTAGGCTCCCCCTTGGGACGATTCGCCGCACACGCAGTTGCGCCCCATCTGCTTGGCGCGGTAGAGCGCTCGGTCGGCGCGCACCAGCACATCGGCGGTGCGCTGATCGCCCGGGCGCGACTGGGTCATGCCGATGCTCACGGTGAGCGCCACCGCCTCGCCCTCGGCCAAGGCGATGGCCTCGGCGCTGACCGAAGCGCGCAGACGCTCGGCGATCTGCCCCGCCTCGGCCTCATCCGCGCCGTCGAGAATCAACAGAAACTCCTCGCCGCCCAGCCGTCCGAAAAAATCGCGGCTGCGCTTTTCACCCTCGATGATCTGGACGAAGCGACACAGCACGCGGTCACCCGCGGCGTGGCCGAAGCCATCATTGATGCGCTTGAAATAGTCGAGATCGAGCAACAACACCGACAACGGCGCCTTGCGCTGCAACAACCGCTCGAGAATCCCCAGAATGCTGGAGCGGTTGTGGATGCCGGTCAGGCTGTCGAAGGTCGCCAGATGTTCTAGCCGACGCTCCAGCGCCTTGCGCTCGCTGATGTCGCGCCAGATGCCTTCGACCCCGGCGTATTCGCCCTGCTCGTCGCGCAAGGCCTGGGTGCTGATGGAGATGTCGATGATCACCCCGTCCTTGCGCCGCATGCGGCCCGGAAAATCGTGCACCGCGCCGTGCTTGCGGATCTCGGCCACCAGGGCGTCGCGCTCCGACAGATCGGGATAGAACGCCGCAGCGGGCAGGCCGATGATTTCCTCGGCGGTGTAGCCCAGCACGTTCTTCACCGCCGGGCAGACGTAGCGGGTAATGCCCTGCGCATCGGTGCGGTAGAACACATCCTGCATGGTGTTCATCATGCGCTGGAAATCTTCGTCGGTCTGGCGCAGACGCTGCTCCATCGCGGCGCGCTCGGTCATGTCGAGAAAGGTCGCCAGCACCGCACGTTCATCGTCCACCACCACGATGGCGCTGCTCATGGCCAGCATCAGCGGCTGGCCGTCGCAGGTGTAGGCGCGAATTTCAGTGACCGGGTTGATGCCGCCGCCCTCGGCGTGACGCAGCCGCGCTAGCGCGCGGTGCAGATCGAGCGGGTGAATGAAAACATCGACCTCACGCCCGATGACGTCGGACGGCTGGCGCGCCCGCAGCAGCCGCAGCGCCGCGGGGTTGGCGTAACGCACGGTATCGCCCACCAGCATCGCTACACAGGCTGGCAACTGGTCGATCCATTCTGCGCTGGGGCGACCCGCCTGGTCGGGGTCAGTCATGACGAACTTCAGGCGCCGGATGCGTAACCCGGTCTGGATGGCTTGGGGCGTGCATGATGGGTTCCACTCTGCGATGGGTATGAGAAAACAGGTTAGCACTGCGCAGAGCGCATGGTCCGGCGGGCTGATCTCATATGCCCTGCGGTTGGATGCGCATGACAACTCTGTATTTCCGTTTTCGCCGCCGGACTTCCAGAATGCGGTGCATGAACACACCGCCCCCCGCCCCTTCTTCTCTTCACCGCCCTCGCCGTTCCGCCTGGTCACGTCTGTGCCGCATCTGCGCCCTGGGCTGGCTGCTCGCCGCCTGGGCCTTGCAACAAGGCGTCAGCGCAGCGCCATCCGCGCCATCCGCGCCGGGCACGGCGCAGACTTTCGGCCCGCTGATCTCGGCGCAAGCCCTGGCCACTCAACCTACGCAGGTGCGCATCATCGACCTTCGCGACGATGCGGCAGCGGCCAACGTGGCGCATATTCCCGGAGCACTTGCCGCGCCCTATGCCGACTGGCGTGGCCCCTCCAGCAATCCGGGCCAGCTCTTGCCGCTGCCTCGGTTCACCGCTCTCGTGCGGCGACTGGGCCTGAGCGCCGAAACCCCCGTGGTGCTCGTCGCCAGCGGGGATGACCCCAGCGATTTCGGTGCGCCCGCCCGCGTTTACTGGACGCTCAAATGGCTAGGACTGAAGCACCTCGCCATTCTCAACGGCGGCATGACCGCCTGGCAGGCCGCCGCGCTGCCGCTCACCCGCCAGCCCACGCCCGCGCCGACGCCCAGCGCGTTCACCCCGCAACTCGACGACGCCCTGCTCGCCACCCGGCCCGAGGTGGCGCACGCTCTCGGCCAACCCCGCACGCTGCTGCTGGACGCCCGCCCCCGTGCCTTTTATCTGGGCCGCGAAAAAGCCCCCGCCGCAATTCGCCCAGGCACCCTGCCCGGCGCGCTGGACTTCGACAATCTGCGCTGGTTTGAACCGGGCAGCGGCGCCCTGCCCGCTGTGGCCACGCTGCAGCGAATCGCCGCTCAGTTGCCACAGCAGCCCGGCGCCGTGCAGACCGTCTCGTTCTGCAATACCGGCCACTGGGCCGCAACCAACTGGTTCGTGCTGTCCCAGGTGTTGCACCGCCCGCATGTGGCGCTCTACCCCGGCTCGATGGTGGACTGGTCGCGCGCCAACGCCCCCATGGCGCATGTCCCCACCCGCTGGCAGCAACTCCGGCAGCAACTGGAACAGACATGGCAAGCACTCTGAGCTCAACGCTTCACACCACAGCGGCGCAAACGACACGCCCAGCACACCGCCGCCTTGGCCGCAGCCTGTTGATGCTGGGCGGTCTGGCCGGGTTTGCCGCCATCACCTGGCTGGTCGGCTGGCGGCAGGGTCTGCTCTGGCTGATCGGCCTGGGCTATGGCGTGCTGCTTTCGGCGGCCGCCTTCGGCTTCACCACCGGCTGGAGGGTATGGATCACTCGGCGCGACCCCACAGGGCTTTGGGCGCAATTCGTCGGCATCGCGGTGGCCATGCTCATCAGCGTGCCTCTGCTGGCCGCGCAGCCCGCGCTGCAGGGCGCCGACGGGCCGCTTTCCATCAGTCTGCTGATAGGCGCCTTCGTGTTCGGCGCCGCCATGCAGGTCGCCGATGGCTGCGGCTCGGGCACTTTGTATAAGGCCGGGCTCGGTCATCCGGTGAGTCTTGCCGTGCTGCCCGCCTTCGTGTTCGGCAGCTTTCTCGGCGCGGCGCAACTTCCAGCCTGGCTAACGCTGGGCGCGCTGCCGCCGGTCAATCTGGTGCACCGCCTCGGGGCCGCCGAAACGCTGATCGTCCAGCTTGCGGCCCTCGCCCTGCTCGCCGCGCTGTTGTGGAGGTTTCGCGGCACGCAGCGTTCGCGCTGGCGCGGGCCTGCGGTGTGGTGGGCCGCCATCGGCCTGGGGCTGCTGGCGGCCGCCAATCTGGTGGTTGCCGGGCAGCCTTGGGGCATTGTTTACGGCCTGGGGCTGTGGGGCGCCAAGATCGTGCAGGCGCTGGGCTTCGATCTCAGCCACAACGCCTTCTGGGGCCTGCCGGCCCAGCAGGCGCAGTTGCACGCCACGGTATTGGCCGACAACACCAGCGTCACCGATCTGGGTTTGTTGCTGGGCGCACTCATCGCTGCCAGCTGGCGCGGAAAAGCCAGCCCAGCGGTGAGCCTGCCCGCACGGCAATGGCTGGCTTGCGTTGTTGCCGGCTTGCTGCTGGGCTATAGCTCGCGGCTGGCCTTCGGCTGCAATGTAGGAGCGTATTTCTCGGGCATCGCCACCGGCAGCCTGCACGGCTGGGTATGGTTCGCCTGCGCGTTCGCGGGCAGCCTGGTGGGCGTGCGCGTGCGCCATCGCCTGGGCATGGCGGATTGAGCCCACCCCGAAAACCATCGCTGCGCTCGGTTCTCCCCTCAAGGGGCGGACATTCTTGGGGCGGCCCGGCGAATGTCTTGAGGAACTCTCGATGAAACGCAAATTACCCTGGCTGATCGCCCTGTTCTGGGCCGCCGTGGTCTTGCTGCTGGTGCTGGACTGGCGCGTGAGCACGCCGCACGACCGGTTTACCGAACCGCCTCCCCTCGCGCTGGGCAACGGCCCGGCGGCGGACGCGGGTCACTGCTCGCTCGCCCCCGTCGCGCCCAACTCGCGGTGACGCAGCAGTACGGTGTACTGGCTGGCGAAAGCACGGCTGAGTTGTTCGCTCAGAAACACCGAACGATGCTGCCCGCCGGTACAGCCGATGGCCACGCCGACATAGCTGCGGTGATCGGCAGCCAGCTTGGGCAGCCAGCGCTGCAAAAACCCGCTGATGTCGGCCTGCATCTGCAGCACCTCGGGCTGGCGCAGCAGAAACTCGGCCACGGGGGCGTCGCGCCCGGTCAGGGGCCGCAGCACCGGGTCGTAATGCGGGTTGGGCAGCATGCGCACGTCGAACACATAGTCGGCGTCGAGCGGCACGCCGCGCTTGAACGCGAACGACTCGAACAGAACCACCATCTGGCTGTCCTGCACCCGCACGGTCTGCTTGATCCAGTCGCGCAACTGAGCCGACTTCATCTGGCTGGTGTCGATGTGCAGGCCGATCTCGGCCACCGGGCGCAGCAGTTCGCGCTCCATCTCGATGGACTCGATCAGCGCGTTGGCGTAGCCCTCGCCGCGGGCGGCAGCAGGGTTGCCGATCTGCTGCGCGGTCACGCGGCTGGTGAGCGGATGGCGGCGGCGGGTTTCCGAAAACCGCTGCACCAGCGTGTCGGTGGCGCAGTCGAGGTAGATCGCGTGCACCTCGCAGCTGGCCCGCAGGTTTTCGAGCAGCCCCGGCACGTCGGCCAGCGACTCGGCGCTGCGCGCATCCACTGCGACGGCCACGCGCTTTTGCCCCGAGGCGCGGGTCTGTTCGACCAGCGGGGTGATGAGTTGCGGCGGCAAGTTGTCCACGCAGTAATAGCCGGAGTCTTCCAGCGCGGTCAGCGCCACCGACTTGCCTGAGCCGGACAGCCCGGAAATCAGCACGAGCTGGTGGGTCGATCGCGCATCGGCAGGCGTTGGGACAGCAGCGGTTTCAGACGGGCTCATCGGGTTTCCAGGGACGGGGTTTCGCAAGCCGAGAGCAGCTCGCTGGCATGCTCCAGCGCGGCGCTCGATTGCGCGTTGCCGCCCAGCATACGGGCGATCTCGCTGCGCCGTTGTGACAGATCGAGCGCGTCGAGCAGGCTGGCGGTCTGCCCGTCCGTGCTGTACTTGCGCACCGCGAAGTGCTGCTGCGCGCAAGCGGCCACCTGCGCCAGATGGGTGACGGCCAGCACCTGCCGGTCACGCCCCAGGCGGCGCAGCAGCCGTCCCACGGTTTGCGCCACGGCGCCGCCGATGCCGGCGTCCACCTCGTCGAAAATCAGGGTTTCGGTGTCTTGCAGGGCGCTGGTGGTCACGGCGACGGCCAGGGCGATGCGCGACAGCTCGCCGCCGCTGGCCACCTTGCCCAGCGCCCGCAGTTCCGCGCCGGGATGCGCCGCCACCTGCAGTTCCACCGCCTCCGCTCCGCGCGCGCCCACGGCGTCGAGCGGGGTGAGCGCCACATCGAAGCGCCCGCCGGGCATGCCCAGTTCCTGCATGGCCGCCTGCACCGCCTTGGCCAGTTGCTGCGCGGCCTTGCGGCGTTTGGCGCTGAGCTTGGCCGCCGCCTTTTGCAGCGCGGCCTGCGCGGCCTGTTCGGCGCATTCCAGCGCGGGCAGGTCGATACTGCGGTCGAGCTGCTGGAGTTTGTCGCGCAGGGCGTGATGGGTTTGCGGCAGGTCGGCCGCCGCCACGCGATGCTTGCGCGCGAGATTCATCCAGCCCGAAAGCCGGGCGTCGAGTTCGGCCAGGCGCTGCGGGTCGGCCTCGGTACGTTCGGCCAGACGGCGCAGTTCGTGACTGAGGTCGCTCAGGCTGGTTTGCGCCGCGTCGATCTGTTGCACCAGCGGCTGCAGCCCGGCATCGACCTGCGCCGCTCGCTCCAGCGCCTGCTGCGCCTGCGCCAGCAAAGACAGCGCACTCACGTCCTCGCCGTCAAGCGCACCCTGCGCCAGAGCGAAGTCTTCGAGCAGACTGCTGACATGCGCCAGCCGCTTGTGTTCGCTCTCCAGCGTGGCCCACTCGCCCTCGGCGGGACGCAGGCGATCGAGTTCCTCGCACTGCCACTGCAGGCGCTCGCGCTCTTCGGCCAACGCGCTGACGTCGCCTCTAGCCTGCTGCAAGGCCGCGTCGGCATCGCGCCACTGGGCCCAGGCGAGCACGACGGCCCGGGCTTCGTCTTGCGCCCCGGCGTAGCCGTCGAGCAGGTGGGTGACGACTTCGCGCCGTACCAGCCCCTGATAGGCGTGCTGACCATGAATGTCCACCAGCCATTCCCCCGCGGCCTTGAGTTGTGAGGCGGTGGCCGGACTGCCGTTGAGAAAGCCGCGCGACTTGCCCTGCGCGTCGACCACGCGGCGCAGCAGCAGCGTGTCGGCCTCGGCGGCGAATCCCTGCTCGTCCAGCCAGGCGGCAAGCGGCGGGCTCAGGCTGAACTCGGCGCTGATCTCTGCGCGCTGCGCCCCCGCGCGCACCACACTGCTGTCGGCACGCTCGCCCAGGGCGAGCTTGAGCGCGTCGATCAGGATGGATTTGCCCGCGCCGGTTTCTCCGGTGAGCACGGTGAAGCCCCCCGCCAGATCGATGTCGAGCTCGGGAACGATGACAAAGTCGCGCAAATGCAGGTGAAGCAGCATGGCTCAGGGGAAAAGACGCAAATGTTCAGGATTCATCGGGCACTTCATGCCAATGAAGTTTCCGGCGCAGGGTGGAGAAATAGCTCCAGCCCGGCGGGTGAAGAAACACGCAGCGATGCGGCGCCTGCGCGATGCGGATGCGATCGCCGCCGATCAGCTCGGCATAGCTCTGCATGTCGAAGTTCACGCTCACCTCGCGCGGCGTGACCACCTCGATCACGATATCGGCACCGCCCGGCAGCACGATGGGGCGATTCGACAGGGTATGAGGCGCAATCGGCACCAGCACCACACCGTCCACGCTGGGGTACAGAATGGGCCCGTAGGCCGAAAGCGCATAGGCCGTGGAGCCCGTCGGCGTAGCGACGATCAGGCCATCCGCGCGCTGCACATACATGAAGCGCCCGTCCACCTCCACCTTCAGTTCCACCAGCCCCGACGCGCCGTTGCGATTGACCACCACATCATTCACCGCAATGGCGCTGAAAATGGTCTGCCCCGCACGCTCCACCGCGCCGCAGAGCATGGCGCGCTCCTCGCGCTCGAAGTCGCCCGCCATCAGACCGTCGATCGCGGGTTCCCAGTCGCTGTCGGCGATATCGGTCATGAAGCCCAGCCGCCCGGCGTTGATGCCCACCAACGGCACGCTCAAAGGGGCCAGCCTGCGCGCCGCGCCCAGCATGGTGCCGTCGCCGCCCAGCACCACCGCCACCCAGCCGCCCTGCGCGGTGCGCTCGGCCAGCTCGCTGCTGCGCAGCACCGGGTAAGGCAGCTCGGTGTGCTGCGCGGTGAGCTCGCCCACCCAGACCTCCACTCCGGCCCGGCTCAGCCGCGCGGCAATCTCGCCAAGTTTGCGCTGCGCCTGCGGCGCTTGATACTTGCCGATCAGCAAGACCTGCTGGAACACGGTACGGGGCATGGGGTTCAAAGTGGAGACATGGCGGAGAACACCGCCCTGGCGGCAAATTACAGCACAGGCGCAAGTCCGGCGTAGCGTGTCGTGCCCGCGCACCGTCTGCAGCCTAAAATTTGCGCATGGACGAACGCGCCCGACTGCTGCTCAAAACCCTGATCGAACACTACATCGCCGACGGTCAGCCGGTGGGTTCGCGCACGTTGTCGCGCGCTTCGGGGCTGGAATTGTCCGCGGCCACCATCCGCAACGTCATGGCCGATCTCGAAGACATGGGCCTGATCGCCAGCCCGCACACCTCGGCCGGGCGCATTCCCACCCCGCGCGGCTACCGGGTGTTTGTCGACGCCATGCTCACCGCCCAGCCGCAGATGCCAACCGACCTGCTGCCGCAGACGCTGCAACAGCACATCGACACCGCCCCTCCGCAGCAGGTCATGATGCGGGCGGCGCAGCTCATGTCCAGCCTGTCGCAATTCGTCGGCGTGGTGCTAGCGCCGCAACGCAGCGCCGCGTTTCGCCACATCGAGTTTCTGCGCTTGAGCGAACATCGCATTCTGCTCATCATCGTCAGCCCCGAGGGCGATGTGCAAAACCGCATGCTGCACTGGCCGCACGCCCTCAGCCAGAACGAACTCAATACCGCGACCAATTACCTCAACGCCCATTTTTCGGGCCTGAGTTTCGAGCAGGTCACGCAGAAACTCGGCAGCGAAGTCGAACACCTGCGCAGCGAACTCGTCGCCCTCATGCAGGCCGGCGTGCAGGTCGGCAGTCAGGCGCTGCAGCAGCCGCAAGATCAAGTCGTCATCTCCGGACAACAGCAATTGCTCGGCATCGGCGACTTTGCGGGCAATCTGGGCAAGCTGCGCCAGCTCTTCGATCTGTTCGAACAAAAAGCCCAGTTACTCAAGCTGATAGATGCCTCCGCCCGTGCCGATGGCGTGCGCATCTATATCGGCGGCGAGAGCGAGGCCGTGCCGTTTGAAGAACTCTCCGTCATTACCGCACCCTATGCAGCCGACGGCAAAGTGGTCGGCACCCTCGGCGTCATCGGCCCCACCCGCATGGCCTACGACCGCATGATCCAGATCGTGGACATAACCTCCAAGCTGGTGGGCAATGCGCTGAGCCAGCGGTAGGGCCTGTTAACGCGCCGTCGCGGCGGCTCACCGCACCAGCAGCACCGGCACCGTGGTGGACGCCACCACCTTGCTGGCCACCGATCCCATGACAAAGCCCTTGAGCGCCGAGTGGCCGTGCGTGCCCATGATGAGCAGGTCGGGCTGCAGACGCGTCACCTCGGCGGCGATCTGCTCGGCCGGGTCCCCCACCACAAAACGAGACTCAAACACCAGCCCGGCCTGCTTCAGCGCGCCTTCAGCGGGCGCCAGCGCCTGCGCGCTGACGTCGCGGTAATACTCGTCCAGCGTGGCCTTGCTGAGCTGCGCGCGCGCCAGCGGCGTGCCGATGGGCAGCGCCACCGTGAGCAGGGTGATGCGCGGCGGCTCCTTGTATTGCCGCACCTGCTGCACCAAAACCTGCGCAGCCCGCGCGGTGTAAGTCGATCCGTCGACCGGTAGAACAATGTGCATTGGGCAACCCTCCTGTGCGGGCATTATGCCTGCCGCAACACGACCGCTCCCCGGCCTTTTTGCGATCCATACAGTCGAAAAAAAGCCACCCGAAGGCGGCTTTCAAAGCAGTTGCTAGAGCAGCTTGCGCTGATCAGAACTTGTGACGGATGCCCAGGGAGAAGCCGCTAGAAGACTGCCCACCCATCGAACCGGAGCTAAACAACGTTGCGTCGCCGACGTACTGATCGACATTGTTTTGGTTGCTGATGTGGGCGTAAGAAGTGTACAGGTTGGTACGCTTCGACAGTGCGTAGGTATACCCGATGGCAGCTTGTTTGACGGTGGACTGATCCAGGTTGCTGTCCTTCCGCTGGCCGTAGCTGACGAGAATAGCACCAGGGCCAACGGGCACGGTAGCACCCAGCATCCAGATCTTGAGATTGGGGTTTTGGCCACCACCAACCATTACAGCGCCATCGCCATACTTCTCTTGTGCATAGTACGCACTCACCTTGGCTACGCCAAAATCATAAGCGCCGTATATGTTCCACAGCTTATTCTTGATATATCCATCGCTAGGGGTCATGCTGCGACCTGTTGCATCAAGAAGGAAAGCCAAAGTCGGAAGGGCTGTAGTTGAAGAATAGTTGTGCTCCAAATACGTGGCGCCTGCGGAGATTGGGCCGTTGTCATAGGTCAATGCCAAGTTGTAAGCGCGACCATTGGAGTTGTTGCCCGGCTGACCACCGAAACCATACGCAACCGTACCCTGAAAGCCTGCAAATGTCGGAGTCATGTACGCCATGGTTTGAGACACGCGAACATAGTCACCCGCACCAACGTCCAAGTTAGTGATCGTGCCATTCAAGCCTGCGCCAAACGGGTCGGCAGTTGCAGCAGCATTGAAGAACGGGCTGTACATACGGCCCAGTGCCACAGTACCGAAGCCACCAGTCAGGCCAACCATGCTGGTGCGGCCCATGAAGGTCGAGCCGCTGGTGCAATAGCTGCCACCAGCTTGCGCTTGTGCGCCTTGGCCAGCGCCAGTGTAGGCAGAAGTATTGTTACCGTTAGCGCAAAAGCCGGTCTCCAACTGGAACATGGCCGACAGACCACCGCCCAGATCTTCCGTGCCTTTCAAGCCGATACGCGAGCCGGACTGAATGCCGGAGCCCAGACGGTTCACGGTGGTGTTGTCGTAAGAAAGATGCTGCACGCCAAGGTCGACGATGCCATAAAGCTGGACATTGTCAGCAGCCATGGCCGCACCGCTGAATGCGCCGAACAATGCCAGCGAGAGGAGGGTTTTTTTCATGAGTACATCTCCAGAGATTTGTTGAACAACCTGCCCGGGAGCCGGGCCTGCCTGACACAAAAACCTTGTGCTTAAGCCGACTCCTGTTGAGGAGCTGACGCTATTTCAGCAAAGATCGCCGTGCAGTGCAAAGTTGTGGGCTTATAACGGCGCGAATGGCTTGGTTCTGTTGGTCCTGCGCAACAACTTGGTCACATCAAGGTAAACCCGGAGGCCATTTGGCCAAAAAAAGCCGCCCGAAGGCGGCCTTGATGCCTGCTGAAACTCGGTTCAGAACGAGTGACGAATGCCGATGCCAAAACCGCTGGAGCTCTGGCCACCAAGCGTGCCGGCAGCATTGATGCCGTTATCGCCTACGTACTGATCCACATTGGCGCCGTTTGTGATGTGAGCATAAGAGGTATAGACATTGGTCCGTTTGGACAGCGGATAGGTGTAGCCGATGGCGTACATCTTCACTTTGGTGTCGCCAGTGCTGTTGTTGTCCTTACGCTGAGCGTAGGAAGCCAACACGCTGCCAGGCCCCACGGGCACCTTGGCGCCAAGCATCCACACACGCAGGTCGGGAGCTTGGTTGGCGCCGGCATAGGTCAGACCGTCGCCGTATTTCTGCTGGGAATACATGGCACTGAGCTTCGCCACACCGAGGTCGTAGCTGCCGTAGATTTCGGAGATTTTGTTGGTGAAGTAGCCATCTGCGGGCACAGTTGCCGCGGGGCCAATTTCCTTGGCTAGGCTGGTGTAGGGATTGAACGAGCCTGCAGCCGTGGCGGTGTAGTTGTGACGAAGGTAGTCGGCACCGACCATCAATGGGCCGTTTTTGTAGTTCAGGTTCAGCTCGTAGGCTTGACCATTCGAGGTGCTGCTGGGCTGAGCGCCGAATGCATAAGCCAAACCAGCCGTGAAGCCGGCAAAGTTCGGGGTGATGTAGGCCATCCCTTGAGAGACGCGGGTGTAGTTGTTCGAGGCCGGATCGATGTTCTTGATCGTGCCGGTCATGCCGGTGCCGAATGGGTCGATCTGCGTAGCTGCAATGTAGTTGAACGAGTAGAAACGACCCATCTGGAAGGTTCCAAAGCCGCCCTTGAGGCCAATGATGCTCAAGCGCCCCATGAAGTTTCCGCCAGAACAATAGCTGCCGCCAGCCTGATATTGCGCGCCTTGGCTGGTGCCTTTGTAAACAGAGCTGCCGCCTGAATCATTGCCATTGGCGCAGAATCCAGTTTCAGCTGTGAAGAAGGCGCTGAGGCCACCGCCCAGATCTTCCGTACCCTTGACGCCGATGCGAGAAGTGGACTGCCCACCAGAACCGAGACGGTTTACGCTGGTGTTGTCATAGCTCAGATGCTCGACACCAAGGTCGATGATTCCGTAAAGCTGCACGTTGTCAGCTGCCATGGCGGCACTGCTGAATGTTCCGAGTAAGGCCATCGCCAATAGGGTTTTTTTCATTACCATCTCCAGATTGCGGTTTGAAATTGATTGATTAGAAATGGGCGTCTAGCGCGCCTCAACTCAAATTTACCGTGTGTGATCCGGGCGTATGATGAATCAATACTGGCGCATGTATGTTTGAGGTATCGATTTGTATCTTCCGCACAACATACCTGACGCTGACGATGGCCAATACCCTACGTGGACTATCTGATTTCAACGCTGAACGTCATCGTCGCCGTCTTTTCCAGCATGGCGCTGGCCGAGCAGTATTTGGTATGCGAGAGCTCGACAGCCCGGCGCACCATGTCTTCGCGCAGATTCACCCCTGTCACGACAAAGTGCAGATGAATGCGGGTGAACACCTTGGGGTCGGTCGCGGCGCGCTCAGCCTCGAGCCGCACGGTGCAGCCACGCACATCCTGCCGCCCCTTCTTGAGGATGTAAACCACGTCGTAAGCGGTACAGCCGCCGGTGCCGGCGAGCACGACTTCCATCGGCCGCGGCGCGAGGTTGTGGCCGCCGGGCTCGCCAGGTGCGCTGGCCGGGGCGCCGTCCATGCGTAGCGTGTGGCCGGTTTCGGTGTGGGCGGTGAAGGCCATGCCGTCGTTGCCTTGCGCGTCTTTTCCTTCCCATTGCACGGTGCATTGCATCGCTGTTTCTCCTGTTTCCTATTGAGAGGTGTTGTAATTGTCGGCGGTTCTGCAGGGGGCCTACAATTGTTTGCATGGCTACCGTGACCTTCGATACGCACAACTTCATTCGTAAATTGTGCGAATCGGGCATTCCCGACGCTCAGGCCGAAGCGGTGGCTGATGCTTTTCGCGAAGCGCAAGGTGAGGCGGATCTGGCCACCAAACCGGATTTACGCGAACTCGAACTGCGGCTGACGATCAAAATCGGCGGCATGCTGGTGATCGCAGTCGGCGTGCTGGCTGCAGTGCTGAATTGCCTTAAATCCGAATTTCGTTGACTCGCGTCAATTTCGATGTGGGTGACAAAGACGCGCAAAGGCAGATTTCCGCCGAAATCCAGAAAAATTCAATGATTTTTCAATGACTTACGCATCGAATAAGTGAATGCTTATTTAACAATACCATGATGCACGGATGGGCTATGCAAGATACATAAGCATCCTCTAATATTGCATCATGCGTCGAGTTTGACGCACCCCTTGTCTCCTCCACCTCCTCCTTTGGTGGATTCTTACCCGGGCCGATGTTCACCATCCGCCCGGGTATTTTTTTGCCCGGTTTTTCATAGCGCCCAAGCCAGACCTGCCACAGTGATGTAGCGCAGGCTGCGGCCGAGCAGCATCCACGCGGCGCAGGCCCAGGCGTTGATGCGCAGCCAGCCGGCCACGACCACGAGGGCATCCCCGATGCCAGGCACCCAGGCGAGCACGGTGATGGGCGCGCCCCAGTGGCGCACTTGCGGCGCCCAGCGCCAAGCGTCGGGGGTCTGCCAATGGCGCACCCAGCGTCCGAGCGCGTAGGTGGTCATGCCGCCGAGGGTGTTGGAGGCGGTGGCGACGAGCACAGCCAGCATGGTGTGTTGCGGCTGCGCGGCAATCACCACCAGCAGCACGGCTTCGGAACTGAAGGGGATGAGGGTGGCCGCCGCAAAGCTGAGCGCCGCCAACACGTAAAGCCCTCCCGGTCCGGAAGCGGACTGCAGCAATTCATGCCACATACCGAGGGCGGCGCCAGCCCAATCGGGCGGCATCAGCACGGCCATATCTGCAAGGTGCGATCAGCGGGGTTCATAGAATCGGTTCTTTTGCTCTGGGAAGATCCAAATGGCCGCGAAGCATACCGACTATCTGCAGCGTATTTTGAACGCACGGGTGTATGACGTGGCGATTGAATCGGCGCTGGAGCCTGCGCGCAATCTGTCGCGCCGCCTGCACAACAAGGTGCTGTTCAAGCGCGAAGACACGCAGCCGGTGTTCAGCTTCAAGCTGCGCGGGGCGTACAACAAGATGTCGCGGCTGACCGAGGCCGAACGCAAGCGCGGCGTGATTTGCGCGTCGGCGGGCAATCACGCGCAGGGCGTGGCGCTGTCGGCGCACCGGCTGGGTTGCCGCGCGGTGATCGTGATGCCAGCTACCACGCCGAAGGTGAAAATCGACGCGGTGCGCGCCTTTGGCGGCGCCAGCGTGGACGTGGTGCTGCAGGGCGACAGCTATAGCGACGCTTACGCCCACGCGCTCACGCTGCAAGACCAACAAGGGCTCACTTTCGTCCACCCGTTCGACGACCCGGACGTGATCGCGGGCCAGGGCACCATCGGCATGGAAATTCTGCGCCAGCACCAGGCGCCGATTCATGCGGTGTTTTGCGCCATCGGCGGCGGCGGGCTGATCTCGGGGGTGGCCGCTTACATCAAGGCGGTGCGGCCGGAGATCAAGGTGATCGGGGTGCAGACGGTCGATTCCGACGCCATGCTGCGCAGCGTGCAGACGGGCCGTCGGGTCACGCTGTCTGAAGTGGGGCTGTTTTGCGACGGCACGGCGGTGAAGCAGGTGGGGCGCGAAACCTTCCGCCTGGTGCGCGATCTGGTGGACGACTTCGTGGTGGTCGATACCGACGCGGTGAGTGCCGCAATCAAGGACGTGTTCGAAGACACCCGCAGCGTGCTGGAGCCTTCTGGCGCGATGTCGGTCGCGGCCGTCAAGGCCTATTGCGCGCAGCATCAGCTCAAGGGCGAAACCCTCGTGGCCGTGACCTGCGGGGCGAACATGAATTTCGACCGCCTGCGCTTTGTCGCCGAGCGTGCCGAAGTGGGCGAGGCACGCGAGGCGCTGTTTGCCGTGACCATTCCCGAAAAGCCGGGCAGCTTTCGCCGCCTGTGCCGGCTGGTGGGCGCGCGCAATGTGACCGAATTCACCTATCGCATCAAGCGGCCGGAAGAGGCGCATGTATTCGTCGGCCTGACGGTCAACGGCCGCGAGGATGCGCAGAAAATGGCGCAGACTTTCGAGCGTGCAGGCTACGGCGTGCTCGACCTGACCGACAACGAACTGGCCAAAGTGCATGTGCGCCACCTCGTCGGCGGCCCCGCGCCGCGTGGCGCGCAGGGGCAGAGCATGGCGGAAAACGAGCGCCTGCTGCGCTTCGACTTTCCCGAACGACCCGGCGCACTACTGCGCTTTCTCGACGCGCTCAGCCCGGACTGGAACATCAGCCTGTTCCACTACCGCAACCAGGGCGGCGACAGCGGTCACGTGCTGGTGGGCATTCAGGTGCCGCCCGCAGACAAAAAGGCGTTCAGCCAGTTTTTGCAACAACTCGGCTACCACTACACCGAGGAAACCGACAACCCGGTGACGCGGTTGTTTTTGAATTGAAAAACTCCCGCCTGTGCAAATCGCTCAGGCGGGAGTTTCATAGTCTAGCCGCGCTCAAGAGGCGTAGTCGAGCACCGGCTTGGGCAGTTTGATGAGGAACAGGCGCGAAGGCGTCTCCCACGGTTTGCCGCGGATGATGCGATAGGTGTAAGCGCCCGGAGCGGTGCACTTGCCCGTACCCGCCAGGATCTGGCCGCTGGCGTCCATTTCGCAATCGTCACCTTTGAGGATTTCGCCGTTCGGGCCGACGATTTCCGCCGCAAGGCCGAAGTCGTTGTCGTTGGCCACAGCAATCGTCTGTGCGTCCACCAGGGCCATGCCCTCGGTCTTGCCGGATACCCAGCCAAAGCCGCTGCCTTCGACCATATCGAACAGCAAGGTCTTTTTCACCGGGATGATGCCGCCGTCGGTCAGCGCCTTGAGCGAGGTCTGATACTCGGGCTCCAGGCCGTTGATGGTCTTGCCGGTGAGGTCGGTCGCGCCGCTGAGGTCGATGAGGAAGATCATGTTGTGATCTTTGCCATCGGCTTGCGTGCCGCGCTCGATGATGAGGTAACGGTTGTCGTCGAGCGCCACGAGGTCGCCGATCTTGGCATCCTTGTTTTTGCTGTAGGGCACCGCCCCGCTGGCATCGGTGAGGGGATACGCAAACATGCGGGTGCCGCCGCCCGGCTGAATTTGCACCAGGCGAGTGAACACCGCTTTGGTGGTTTTCTGCGTTTTGCCGTTGCTGTCTTTGGCGTCATCCATCTTGAGAATGCTCTGCACGCCGGCCAGCAGATTGCCGTTGGGTGCAAGGGCAATGGCTTCGATGCCACGGTTGGGCTGGCGATACTTGACGACGTCGGGCAGGCCGCTGCCGGGCGCCAGCTTGGTCTCGATCCGGCCGCTGGCGGCGTTCACCTTGAACACGAAGGGGCCGTACTCGTCGGTCATCCACAGCGACTTGCCATCGGGCGTGGCCACCACGGCTTCGGGGTCGATGCCGTGCACGTCAAATGCGATGCCGCCCTGCGCGTTTTTGAGAATCTGCAGGGTGTCGCTGACCGGCGTTTCACCCGTCGATCCGACCGTGCCCGGAGGAATAGGGCGGCCGCTCATCGCAGCGCCGTCGAGGTCCTTGAGCGGGGTGGTGCTTTCCAGCGTGGCGCGACGGTTGCCCTTGCCGGTGCCCACAGTCACCACGCCAAACTCGGGATTGAATGCGGGCGCGGGAAACGACTTGGTCGCGGTGGTGCTGCCGTCGGCGTTCTGCAGGTCGGGCGAATCTCCGTTAGGGCCGCGATCCGTCATCGCCCAGAACCGCACATTGCCCTGCTTGTCCACGCCCTTGAGAGCCAAACCCGAGCCCAGGCTGATGGGGAAGCCTTTGGGGAACTCGGCCTTGATGTAGTTCTGATTGCCGGGATAGGGCACGTTGAACCGGCTCTGGCTGCCGATGGCGTACTTGCTCACGCTGAGCTGCGCGCCCTGCGCCGCGCCCGCGCCCTGGTAGGTGAAGGTGCTGGTGACGGTACGGCCAATCAGCGAGAGCGAGTCTTCGAGGTGCGCCTTGGCGTAACGCGGATCGGTGAGGCTGAGCTTGAGATCGGCGAGTTGCTGCTGGAACAGGGCGGTCAGTTGGGTGCGGTCGGACAGATCGCACTTGATGTTGGCAAAACGTTGGCGCACCACATCGCTAATGACGATGCCGTTGTTCGGGTCGCCGTCGTCATCGAGCGCCTGCAGCAGTTGCGCGGTGTTCAGGGTGCGGGGGGCGTCTTCGCCCTGTCCATCGAGGTCGGCCAGCGCCACCACATCGGCGCCCTTGGCACGACCCAGCAAGACGCCGCCGAGCTTGAAGGTGACGGTCTCGCCGGATTTGTAGAGGAACTGCCCCGCCGCGTTGGTCTGGCGCGGGGTGGCATCGCTATCGGTGGTGTAGTCCACCCCGGCCACGGCAGAGTCGAGAAAGACCCCGGTTTGCACTGCGGCCTGCTGTTCAGGCGGGTTGGACGCGGTGGTGGTGCCCCCGCCACCGCAGGCTGACAAAGAGAGTGCCGCGGCAACCGCCAGGGCTAAAGCAGATTTGGGAAATTGCATGGCTCGACTCGCTCAAAAGAGAAAGTCGAGACCATAAGTTGCAAATGTGACATTTTGTTTAATGTGCGATCCGTTCCGCCCTCAGCGCGGGAACAGCACCTTGTGCTCGCCGTACTCCGAAGGAAATCCACGCAGCGCGGCTTGCGCCAGCGGCAGGGCCACCGAGGCCAGACCGCGTTCGTAACCGCCGGTGCTGGCGAGCGACTGCCAGATCAGCGCGCCAGTGGCGGTGTCGCGGATTTCGAGAGAGAGACTGCGCTCGTAATAGTTGGGCGGCGGCATCCAGCCGAACATCCCGCCTCCCCAGCCGCCCCAGCCTCCGGGAAAATAAACCCCGCCGTTGGGCAGCAGCACGGGCGGGGGCCAAACCGAGGGGCCGTAGGTGGCTTCGAGGTCGAGACGCACGGTGTAGGCGTAGCGCGCGGTATAGGGCGCCGGTGTGCCCAGCAAGGGCACCATGCCGGCCTGGGTCATGGCGTCGAGCACGGCGGTCTGCAGGGTGTAGGCATCGGCGCTGTCGGCATTGCCGGGCGCGGCCTGCACCTGCACCTTGGCGCCCACCAGCGCTTGCGGCGCGGGATGGGGGGTGACGACGGTGGCGCGCAAATCTGTCAGGCTCGCGCAGCCGCCGAGCAGCAGCGCGGGCACCAGCAACAGGCCGATGCGGGCGGAATGCCAAAGGCGGGTTAGGCTGTTAGGTGAGCGCATGGCCTGTTCTCCTCTACTTCAAAACCATTGAACGGATTGTGCGCGCGGGAGTTCGCCTGCGCCGCTGCAAGGTTCCGCGTCGAAGGCGATGTCGCCCATCGGGTCGGGCAGCCCGGTGGCGCGCAAGCTCGCGAAGTCGAACAAGCTACGGTCGGCCAGATGCGAAGGCACTACCTGCGTGAGCGCGTTGAACATGGTCTGCGTGCGGCCCGGCGTCTCGCGCTCCCATTGCCGCAGCATGGCCTTGACCTGTTTGCGCTGCGCATTCTCCTGGCTGCCGCACAGAGTGCAGGGAATGAGCGGAAAGGCGCGCAACTCGGCCCAGCGCTCCAGGTCGGTTTCCTCCACATAGGCCAGCGGGCGGATGACCACGTGTTTGCCGTCGTCACTCACCAGCTTGGGCGGCATGCCCTTGAGCTTGCCGCCGAAGAACAGATTGAGGAAAAAGGTTTCGAGAATATCGTCCCGGTGGTGGCCGAGCGCGATCTTGGTCGCCCCCAGCTCGCCCGCCACACGGTAGAGAATGCCGCGTCGCAGCCGCGAGCACAATCCGCAGGTGGTCTTGCCCTCGGGGATGATGGACTTGACGATGGAATAGGTGTCCTGCTCCTCGATGTGAAAGGGCACACCGCGGCTCTTGAGATAGTCAGGCAGCACCTCTTGCGGAAAGCCGGGCTGCTTCTGGTCGAGGTTGACGGCCACCAGATCGAAGTCGATCGGCGCGCGATCGCGCAGGCTCAGCAGAATGTCGAGCAGGGCGTAGCTGTCTTTGCCGCCGGACATGCAGACCATCACCTTGTCGCCCTGCTCGATCATGTTGAAGTCCACCACCGCCTGCCCGATCAGGCGGTGCAGGCGCTTGGAGAGCTTGTTGTTCTCGAACAGGGCCTTGTGGGCGGCCCGGTAGCTGGCCGCGCCGACGGGTGGCGAATCGGCTGCCGTATCGTTCATGGCTGCAAATCCTTCACATGAAACACTTCCACGCCCACGCTCTCGCAATCGGGATAGACGTCGGGCTTCTCGGTGGACACCCGCACGGCCTTCACCCGCGGATGTTCGAGCATGATGCGCGCCACGTCGTCGCACAGGGTTTCCTGCAGATGGATGTGGCCGCGCGCAATACGCGCGGCGATCACGCTGCGCATGAAGTCGTAATCGACCACTTCGTCGAGCTTGTCCTGCTGCGGGGTGGACATGGCCAGCGGAATGAACAAATCGACATTGATGAGCACACGCTGCTCGCCCCGCTTCTCGAACTCGTGCACACCGATATTGATGTTGACTTCGTAGTTCTGCAAAAACAAACGGCGGCAAGCGCGCAGGGCGGGGTGCGACAGGGCACTGAACATGGTGAGATTCCTTGAATTAACGGGGCGCCAGATCGCGTGCGGCAAACAGCACGTCGCGCCCGTTGCCCGCGAGATGCTGGCCGCCATCGACCAGCAGGGTGGCGCCGGTCATGGCGCGGGCCTGCAGCGCGAAATGCACAGCCTGCGCCACGTCTTGCGGCGTGCTGCCGCGCTGCAGCGGGGTGCGGCTGTGCACGCGGGTGAATTCATCATCGGTCATCGGGCCGGAAGGCAGCATCAGGCCCGGCGCCACGCCCACCACCCGCAGCACGGGCGCCAGCGCCTGCGCCAGCGCCACGGTGGCCGCCTGCAGCGCCGCTTTAGACAAGGTGTAGGAGAGATAGTCCGGATCGGGATTGGCGAGCTTCTGATCGAGCAAATTGACCACGCAGCCCTGCGCGCCGCGCGCGCTCAACTGCGCGTGCAGCGCCTGCGCCAGCAGCACCGGGGCGATGGTGTTGACTTGGTAGTGACGCTGCGCCGCTTCCACGCTGAAGTGCTGCGCGTCGTCGAACTCGAACAGCGCGGCATTGTTCACCACCGCGTCCACCCGGCCCAAGGCTGCGACAGCCTGCGGCAACAGATCTCGCGCGGCGGCGGGGTCGAACAGGTCGGCGCCGACGGCTGCGGCTTGCGCCCCCAGCGCCCGCGCCTCGGTGCAAACCGCGTCGGCCGCCAGTTTTGAGCGGTGATAGTGCACCGCCACATCCCAGCCTTGTGCGGCCAGATGCAAGGCGATTTCCCGCCCGAGCCGGTGCGCGGCGCCGGTCACCAGCACCTTGGGTCGGGTAACGGGAAGGGTTGTGGCGTCGGGCGGCATGCTTTCTAGAATGTCTTGATGAACGAACAGTCGGCAAGTCTACCGGCGCCCGCCCCGATGGCGCTGGAGCGCAGCGCGCAACTCCTGGCGCAAATCAGGGCTGCTCTGCATGCGGGCGGCGGCTGGTTGCCGTTCGATGCCTATATGCAACAGGCGCTCTACGCCCCGGGCCTGGGGTACTACACCGGGCAGGCCGGGCAGTTTGGCGACTTCGGTAGCGACAGCGACTTTGTCACCGCGCCCGAGCTGTCCCCGCTGTTCGGCCGCACCCTGGCCGCTCAGGTGGCGCAAGTGCTGCAGCAGAGCGATCTGCACACCGTGGTGGAATTCGGCGCGGGCTCGGGCCGACTCGCCGCGCAGATACTGGGCGAACTCGATCATCTGGGCTGCGCGCCGCGGCACTACGCCATTGTCGAAGTCTCCGGCGCGCTCAAGCACCGGCAGATGCAAACGCTGCGCAACGCCGTGCCCCATCTGTTTGATCGCGTGCAGTGGTGGACGGCCTTGCCCGAGACGTTCGAGGCCGTGGTCATCGGCAACGAAGTGCTCGATGCCATGCCCGTGAAACTACTGCACAGACACGAAGGCGGCTGGATGGAACGCGGCGTGGCGCAAGAGGGCGACGATCTGGTCTTTGCCGACCGCGCCACCGCCCTGCTGCCCCCCACCCCCGAAGCGCACGCCCTGCCCATCGGCACCGTGACCGAAATCCACCCGCAGGCGCTGGCCTTCGTGCGCACCCTGGCCGACCGGCTTGCGCGCGGCGCGGCGCTGTTCATCGACTACGGCTTTCCGCAACGCGAGTACTACCACTCGCAGCGCCACATGGGCACGCTGCAGGCGCACTACCGCCACCGCGTGCTCGACGACGTGCTGCTGTGGCCGGGGCTGGCCGACATCACCTCGCACATCGACTTCACCGCCATCGCCCTGGCCGCACAAGACGCCGGGCTCGATGTGCTGGGCTACACCAGCCAAGCCAGTTTTTTGATGAACTGCGGCCTGCTCGATCTCGTCGCCGCCGAACTGGCCGCCGGGCCGCCGCCGGTCGCTCCGAGCAGCGCCGCCGCCCTATGCGCGGCCACAACCGCGCCCGGCGGCTCGCACTACCTGCGGCAGACCGCCGCCGTCAACAAACTGCTGAACGAGAGCGAAATGGGTGAACTGTTCAAAGTCATCGCCCTGGGCCGCGGGGTGGACGCGCACGCCCTGCGCGGCTTCGCGCGCGGCGACCGCACCCATACGCTGTAGAGCCGACCATGCGCTGGCTGATCGTTTTCATTCTCGCGTCCATCGTGTTTTCGGCGCTGCTGCCGCATCTGCGCCGCTTTGGCATCGGCCGCATGCCGCTGGACTTCACCGTCAAACTGTTCGGCCGGGAATGGCTATTTCCCTTCGGCTCCAGCATCCTGCTGTCTTTCCTCGCCTACGTCATCGCGCGGCTGGTGTAGCCCAAATCCGCCAAGCCGCCACACCGATGGCCAGTTGAGCAATCAGCACCAGCGCCACGCACCCGGCCCAGCCCGCGTGCGCCCAGACCCAGGCCGGACCGAAAGCGCCCACGCTGCCGCCCACGTAATAGCACAGCACATACAGCCCAACGGCGGCTGACCGCGCTTGGCCCGCGAGCGCGGGCACCTGCGCCGTGGCCATCGACTGCGCGATGAATACGCCGCCGGAACTCAGCGTCAGCCCCAGCACGATGGCCCACACCGGACTGAGCAGGGTGAGCAACATGCCCCCGCTGCCCAGCGCCACCGCCGCAACGAACACCCGCCGCTTGCCAAATTTCCACGCCAGCTTGCCCGCCAGCGGCGTGGCCACCATGCCCACCAGATACACGGTGAACAGCAGGCTCAGATCCTTGAGGTCAAAGCCATAGGGCGGTGCGGCCAGATGAAAGCTCACATAAGTGAAAGTGCAGACCTGCGAGAACAGAATGCCAAAGCCGATGGCGTAGGTGCCGAGCAGTTTGGGGTTGCGCAGGTGCAAGGCGAAGCCGGACAGCGCGGCGCGCACCCCGCCGCGGCTGGCCGCAAACCGGCGCGAGGCCGGCAAGCCGCGCGCAATCAACAGCAGAAACAGCAGATTGATGACACCCAGGACGACGAAGGCCGCCTGCCAGCCCGCGTGCGCGGTGACCATGCCCGCGATGAAGCGTCCGCTGAAGCCACCAGCCACTGAGCCCGAGATGTAGAGCGCGGTCACCGCCGGAACCTCGGAGGGCGGCCATTCCTCACTGATATAGGCCACCGTCGCGGTGAACACGCCAGGAATGCACAAGCCCTCGATGGCCCGCCACACCAGCAGGCCGTGCAGCGAGGTGGCCGTGGCCGCCAGCAGGGTGGACAGCCCTAGCCCCGCGAGCGAGACCAGCAGCACCCGCTTGCGGCCGAAGCGGTCTGCCGCGATGCCTGAAAACGGCGCCGCCACCGCGACCGCCAGAGTGGTGAAGGTGATGGTGAGGCTGAGCTCGGCCACGCTGGCGTGGAACACCGACTGCAGGCTGGGCAGCAGGCCCTGCGTGAGGTACATGGTGAAAAACGCGCACATGCCCGCCGCCGTCACCGCGGCGCGGCGCAGCCACTCGGGCGGGCCTGCGGCATCCTGAAGCGATGGGGACAAGGCGGTGGTGGACATGGGCGGGATGATTCGGGGGCGAGACGGCGAGGCCAGCTCGCCCCGCCTCATCACAGCTTAAGTCCACCTGTTTGATAGGTGAAATATCATTTTCTAAAACTCTGATCTGTTTTCGATATGGACTTGCGCCATCTGCGCTACTTCGTCGCCGTGGCCGAAGAGCGCCACTTCACCCGAGCCGCGCAGCGCCTGCACGTGTCGCAACCGCCGCTGAGCCAACAGATTCAGGCGCTGGAAGCCGAGCTCGGCGTGCCCTTGTTCACCCGTGGGCGCGGTGGAGTGCAGCGCACGGCCGCCGGCGACGCGCTGCTGCCGCTGGCGCGCAGCATTCTCGACGCGGTGGAACACGCCATTGCGCAGACCCGGCAGGTCGGCCGCGGCGAGACCGGCAGGCTGGCCGTGGGTTTCGCCGGCTCGATGCCCTTCACCGATGTGATGCCCCGGCTGCTGCGCGACTTTCGCGCCGCCTGGCCGCAGGTCGCGCTCGATCTGCGCGAGCAGCCTTCGCAATCGCAGATCGACGACCTGCTCGCGCACCGCCTCGATCTGGGTTTCATCCGCACCACGCAACTGATGCACGACCCCCGCCTGTCCACCCTGGTGGTGCAGCGCGAGCCCTTGTTGGCCGCCCTCCATGCCGACCACCCCCTGGCCGCGCGGGCCAGTTTGCGCCTGAACGATCTGCGCGATCAACCCTTTGTGATCTACAGCGCCAGTCTGGGCGCGGGTCTGCGCGAACAGACGCTGGCGCTGTGCGCCCAGGCGGGTTTCAGCCCGCACATCGCGCAGGAAGTGCACGAAATGCCCACCCTCATCGGCCTGATCTCGGCCGGATTGGGCGTGGGTATCGTCGCCGCGTCGATGCAGCGCGCCCAGTTGCCCTGGGTCGCCTACCGGCCGCTGGCCGATGTGCAGGCCAGCACCGAGGTGCTCTTGGTATGGCGGCGCGATGATCCGCAGCCGCCGCTGCGCAACTTCATTGCGCAGGCGAAGGCGCTGTTGCCGCAGGCTGCATCTGCGCCCGCAAATCCTGACGGAACTGACGCAGCCAGTCCTTGACCGCGCGCTCGTTCTCCAGCCCCATGCGCATGAGGATTTTCTGCCCCGCCGGGGCGGCTTCGAGCGCCGGGTCGGCATAGGTGTAGAGCACCTTGGGCTGGCGCAGCAGCACCGCCCCCTGCGGCTCGGGCGCCTGCAGCAGATTGGCGATCACGGCCAGCAGGCGATCGTTGAAAGCGCTTTTGGGATGCCCCAGCTCGCGCCACGCCTGCTCGCACAGCGGGTAGAGCTGCACATAAAGCTGCGCGGCGCGCTGCGGCGAGATGGCGGTGAGCATCTGCACATAAGGCGCATAGCGGCGGGCATTGTCCGGCGCGATGGCCAGATCGGCACCCTGCCCCGTGGTGCGCAGCGCGCCGGGGACGGGATGCACCGGCCAGACCTGCAGCGGCACGGTCTTCCGCGTCAGGTTGTCCACCGTGGCGACAAAGTGCAGGATGAGATGGCGCGGCACCAGCCAGGCGAGCCCAGGCTTGCCGAGCAAGGCGCCGAGCTCTTGCAGCACCGCTGCATCGCTGTGGTGCAAGGCGGGCAGCGAGGCCGTGCTGGCAGGCAGTTGCAGCGGCGCTGATGCCACCGAGGCCACCGAGGCCGCAGGCTGGGGCGCACTGCTGGGCGCGGCGGGCGCGCGGCTTGTCTTAGCCGGGGCGGAGGCTGCCATGGGCACAGCGGCGGTATGGCCCATCCAGGCCTGCGTCCACTGCTGCAAACGCTCGCGGTTGGCCAAGCCCAGTACGGCCAGCGCCACAATCAACAACACCGCCACCAACCAGCCCACGCGGCGTGGCGGCGGCGGACGCAAGGGATCGTTGGATGGGGCAGACTGCGGCATGGCGACCTCCGGAAAAACGGGCAGCCGCAGTATGCCAGCATGCGGCGTAAACAGGTTTTACTGCGGGGGTTTTACTGCCGGAATCAAAGCACCAGCACGGCGCGGAAGTCGTTGACGTTGGTGTAGGTCGGTCCAGGCGTCAGCAGATCGCCGGTAGTGGCGAACAGGGTATAGGCGTCGTGGCCGTCGAGCACAGTGCGGGGGTTCAGCCCGGCGGCGCGGGCGCGGGTGAGGGTGTCGGGCGTGATCCAGGCGCCGGCGTTGTCTTCGCTGCCGTCGATGCCGTCGGTGTCTCCGGCGAGCGCCCAGACGCCCGCCTCGCCGTCGAGGGCCAGCGCCAGGGCGAGCAGAAACTCGGTGCCGCGCCCGCCCTTGCCGGGCGTGCTGCCTTTGACCACGGTTACGGTCGTCTCACCGCCGGAGAGGATGACGCAGGGCTTGGCAAAAGGCGTGCCATGACGCGCCACGCTGCGGGCCAGCGCCGCGTGCGCCAGCGCGATGTCGCGCGATTCGCCTTCCATATCGTCGGCCAGGATGTGCGCGGGCAGACCCGCCTGCGCGCAAGCCTCTGCCACGGCTTGCAGCATTTGCCGCGGGGTGGCGATGAGTTCGACGCGGTTGCCGCTGAACACGGGGTCGCCTGGCTTGGGCGTCTCCAGCGCGCCACTCTGCAGCCCGGCGCGGATGCTCGCGGGAATGCCGATGCCGTAACGCTCGATGATTTCCAGCGCCTGCGCGCAGGTGGTGGGATCGGGCACGGTGGGGCCGCTGGCGATGGTGGCGGGATCGTCGCCGGGCACATCGGAAATCAGCAGCGTGAGCACCTGAGCGGGGGCGCAGGCGGCGGCGAGCCGTCCGCCCTTGATGGCCGAGAGGTGCTTGCGCACGCAGTTCATTTCGCCAATGGTGGCACCGCTCATCAGCAGTTCGCGGTTGATGCGCTGTTTGTCGGCCAGGGTCAGCCCCTCGGCGGGCAGAGGCAGCAGCGCCGAGCCGCCGCCGGAGATGAGGCAGACGACGAGATCATCGGCGGTGAGACCCTGGGTGAGCGCCAGCATGCGCCGCGCGGCCGCTTCCCCTGCGGCGTCGGGCACGGGGTGCGCCGTTTCAACCAGTTCGATGCGGCCCGGTTTGCCGCGCAGCGCGGGGGGGACATAGCCATAGCGCGTGACGACCAGACCTGAAATCGGCGCGTCTTGCGGCCACAGCGCATCCAGCGCCTCGACCATGGCGCCGCTGGCCTTGCCCGCACCGATCACCAGGGTGCGGCCCTTGGGCGGCGGCGGCAGAAACGGCGCCATGACATCGCGCGGCTGCGCGCGGGCCACGGCCACGTCGAACAGGGCACGCAGAAACGCGACGGGCTGGTCGGCGGCGCTGGGCAGGGTCATGGGGCAGTCGCAGCGGTCGTCTCAGGCGTCCGGCGCAATGGTGTGGTGGCTCATCAGCTCGACGGCACGGCACAGCGCGGAGTGATCGAGCCCGTCCATGCCGTTGGCGGCGCAGGCCGACATGAGTTGCTGCGCCACGGCGGTGTTGGGCAGTGCCACACCGAGTTGCTTCGCACCCGACAGCGCCAGGTTCAGATCTTTCTGGTGCAGGTTGATGCGAAAGCCCGGCTGGAAAGTGCGCTTGACCATGCGCTCGCCGTGCACTTCGAGAATGCGTGAGGCCGCGAAGCCGCCCATCAGCGCCTGGCGCACCTTGGCCGGATCGGCCCCGGCCTTGCTGGCGAACAGCAGCGCCTCGGCCACGGCCTGGATGTTGAGCGCGACGATGATCTGGTTGGCCACCTTGCAGGTCTGACCGTCGCCATTGTCGCCGACCCGGGTGATGTTCTTGCCCATGAGCTTGAACAGGGGCTCGACCTTGTCGAACACCTCCTGCTTGCCGCCGACCATGATGGTCAGGCTCGCGGCCTTGGCGCCCACTTCGCCGCCGGAAACCGGCGCATCGAGATAGTCGCAACCCAGCGCGTTGATCTGCTGGGCGAAAGCCTTGGTTTCCACCGGGCCGATGGAACTCATGTCCACCACGATCTTGCCCGGTGTCAACCCCTTGGCCACGCCGTCATCGGCGAACAGCACCTTCTGCACATCGGGCGTGTCGGGCACCATGGTGAAAATGATGTCGGCCTTCTGCGCCACTTCGGCATTGCTGGCGCAAGGCTTGGCGCCTGCGTCGAGCAGGGCTTGCGGCACTTTGCTGCGGGTGTGGACGTAGAGCGTATGCCCGCCCGCCAGCAGATGGCCCGCCATGGGCGTGCCCATGATGCCCAGTCCGATGAATCCCAGTGTTGCCATGTCGATCTCCGTTTTATTGTGAACGTGTGTCTGTTTTATAGCGTTATAGCGCGGCCAGCCAGCCCAGCCCAGCGGTCGTGGTGGTCTTGGGCTTGTATTCGCAGCCGATGTGGCCGGTGTAGCCGATACGGTCGAGGTGCTGGAACAGGAAGGCGTAGTTGATCTCGCCGGTGCCCGGCTCGTTGCGCCCGGGGTTGTCGGCCAGCTGGATGTGGGCGATGCGCGGCAGGTGCTTTTGCATCGTCGCGGCCAGCTCGCCTTCCATGCGTTGCATGTGATAGATGTCGTACTGCAGGAACAGGTTGTCGCTGCCCACCTCGTCCATGAGGGCCAGCGCCTGCGCCGTGCCGTGCAGGTAAAAACCGGGAATGTCGAAGGTGTTGATCGGCTCGATCAGCAGACGGATGCCGTGGGCGCCAAGTTGCGCCGCGGCGTAACGCAGGTTCTCGACGAAGGTGGTCCGCAGCACGGCGGGGTCGGCGCCCGCCGGGGCCTTGCCCGCCAGACAGTTGAGTTGGGTGACGCCCAGCGCAGTGGCGTATTCGATGGCGCGGGCCACGCCCTCGCGGAATTCATTCACCCGGTCGGGCAGGCAGGCGATGCCGCGCTCGCCCGCGTCCCAGTCGCCCGCGGGCAGGTTGTGCAGCACGATCTGCACACCGGCTTGCTGCGCGGCGTTGCGCACCTGCTGCGCGGTGTGGGCGTAGGGAAAGAGAAATTCCACCGCCTTGAAACCGGCTTTGGCGGCAGCTTCAAAACGGTCGATGAAAGGCTCTTCGGTGAAGAGCATGGTGAGGTTGGCGGCAAATTGCGGCATGTCGGAGTCCTCAGGCTTCAGCGGGTTGCAGGTCGATGACCGGATCGAATTCGGTGATGGCGTCGATTTCACCACCCATGGAGATATTGGTCACGCGCTCCAGAATGATCTCGACCACCACGGGCACGGCAAATTCCTTCATCAACTGCCGCGCCTGCGCCAGCGCCGGCTGAATCTGGTTGGGGTCGAACACGCGTATGGCCTTGCAGCCCAGCCCTTCGGTCACCTTGACGAAGTCGATCCCGTAACCGCTGACTTCGGGCGAGTTGACGTTGTCGAACGAGAGTTGCACGCAGAAGTCCATATCGAACTGGCGCTGGCCCTGGCGAATGAGGCCGAGGTAGGAGTTGTTGACCACGATGTGGATGTAGGGCAGCTTGAACTGCGCGCCGACCGCCAGCTCCTCGATGAGAAACTGGAAGTCGTAGTCGCCGGAAATGGCCACCACGTCCGCAGTCGGATCGGCCACGCGCACGCCCAGCGCGGCGGGCATGGTCCAGCCCAGCGGGCCGGCCTGGCCGGCGTTGATCCAGTGGCGCGGTTTTTCCACCTTGAGCAACTGCGCCGCGGCGATTTGCGACAGGCCGATGGTGGTGACGTAGCGCGTGTTGGCGTCGAAAAACTCGACCATCTCCTTGTAAACGCGGTGGGGCTTGATGGGAATCTGGTCGTAGTCCCACTTGCGCAGCAGGGTTTGCACCCGCTCGCGGCAGGCGCTCGCCCAGGCGCTGCGGTCTTTGAGCTTGCCCGCCGCCTTGCGCTCGCGCGCCACGGCAATGAACAGTTCAAGCGCCGCCTTGGCGTCGGAGGTGATGCCGTAATCGGGCATGAACACCCGGCCGATCTGCGTGGGCTCGATGTCCACATGCAGAATCTTGCGGCCCTTGGCATACACCTCGGGCGAGCCGGTGTGGCGGTTGGCCCAGCGGTTGCCGATGCCCAGCACCAGGTCGGAAGCCAGCAAGTTGGCGTTGCCGCCACGGTGCGAGGTTTGCAGCCCGACCATGCCCGCCATCAGCGGGTGGCTGTCGCCAATCGCGCCCCAGCCCATCAGCGTAGGAATCACCGGCACGCCGGTCAGCTCGGCGAACTGCACCAGCAGATCGCTGGCATCGGCATTGATCACGCCGCCGCCGGCGACGATCAGCGGGCGCTCGGACGCTTCGAGCATGTCCAGCGCCTTTTCGATCTGCGCCTTGGTCGCCGTGGGCTTGTACACCGCCAGCGGCGCGTAGGTGTCGGGATCGAACTCGATTTCGGCGAGCTGAACGTCCAGCGGCAGATCGATCAGCACCGGCCCGGGACGGCCCGAGCGCATCACATGGAACGCCTGCTGAAACACTTGCGGCACCAGCGCGGGCTCGCGCACGGTGACCGCCCACTTACACACCGGCTTGGCGATGGACTCGATGTCCACCGCCTGAAAGTCTTCCTTGTACAGCCGCGCGCGCGGCGCCTGGCCTGTGATGCACAGAATGGGAATGGAATCGGCGATGGCCGAATACAACCCGGTGATCATGTCGGTGCCCGCCGGGCCGGAAGTGCCGATGCACACGCCGATATGGCCCGGCGCGGTGCGGGTGTAGCCCTCGGCCATATGCGACGCAGCCTCGACGTGGCGCGCCAGCACATGCGCGATGTGGCCGTTCTTGCGCAGCGCGGAATACAGCGGATTGATCGCCGCACCCGGCACGCCGAAGGCCTGATGCACACCTTCTTTTTCGAGCACTAAAACCGCGGCATCCACCGCGCGCATCCTGGCCATGATTTCCTCTCCTCGTTGGGGCGCCCGGCGAACGATGCGGGGCATTTCAGGCCATGAGTCTATTGATGAGATAGCAGGAAGTGAATGGAATAAGAAAGCGAAAGATTCAGTACTTTTCGGTAGGCAATCAACTTCCGGAGTCTGCCCCCTGCTCAACCGGCATCACCCGCCGCACCAGAAAGTAAGTGATGCCCACCGCCACGACCGCTGCGGTGATCAGGCCGTAGGTCCAGGCCCAGTTCTGCAACTGCCCCTGGCTCTCGACCGGAATGATGATGAGCTGACGCAACAGGGTGATGAGCGCGGCCTCGATGAACACCAGCACCGAAAAATTGCCGGTGCGCATGTAGCGGATTTCGGCGGAAATCAGCGAAGACAGCACCCAGAGGATGAACAGATTGCCCAGCGCATGCAAAAACCCCTGCGCCACCGCGCCGGAACGCACGGTCTGCACCACGTCCTGCCCGAACTGCCAGATCAGCAACAGGCTGGCCACGAGCAGCACCACGGCCATGAACACGTGAAGCAGCTTGTTGGCCTGCTCCATCAGCGATTCGAACCCTTTATAGCCCGTCATGTGGCGCTCCCGTCTAAAACTAAACGCTCATTCGCGCGGCTCGCTCCACAGCTTGCCGCCGGTGGCCCAGTGCGACTTGGGCACTTCGTTGAGAATGATGTCGACCGCGTCGGGCGAACACTTGAGCGTGTCCACCACGGCCTGCGTGATGGCTTCAATCAGTTGTTTTTTCACCTCGGGGCTGCGGCCCTCGAAAAGGTCGATACGGATGGCGGGCATGGGGTCTCCTACGGTTGCATGACAAAGTAAAAGCTTACTTCGCTGACTTGTGTTTGCGCCGTGCTTTGACGCCGTCGGCCAGCACCTGCATCAATTCGACCGAATCGTCCCACGGCAGGCAGGCGTCGGTGATGCTTTGGCCGTACTGCAGCTTGGACGGGTCGTCCTTGCCTGCGGTGAACTTTTGCGCCCCGCCGTGCAGATGGCTCTCGGCCATGACGCCGAAAATGCAGCGCTCTCCAGCAGCCAGTTGCGCGGCGATGTCGCGCGCTACGTCCAGCTGACGCATGTGCTGCTTGGCGCTGTTGGCATGCGAACAGTCGATCATCAGGCGGCAGTCGAGCTTGGCCTCTTCGAGTGCGACGCAGGCCTCGCGCACGCTGGCGGCGTCGTAGTTCGGCGTCTTGCCGCCGCGCAGAATGACGTGGGTGTCCTTATTGCCGCGGGTCTGCACGATGGCTACTTGGCCGTTCTTGTGCACCGACAGAAACGAGTGCGGCCGACGCGCAGCGTGAATCGCGTCGATGGCGATGCGCAGACTGCCATCGGTACCGTTCTTGAAGCCGATCGGCGCCGACAGCCCCGAAGCCAGCTCGCGGTGCACCTGGCTCTCGGTGGTGCGCGCGCCGATGGCACCCCACGAGATGAGATCGGCGATGTACTGCGGCGAAATCACGTCGAGAAATTCGCTGCCCGCAGGCACGCCCAGACGATTGATGTCGATCAGCACCTCGCGGGCAATGCGCAGCCCCTCGTCGATGCGGAAACTCTCGTCCAGATACGGATCGTTGATCAGCCCCTTCCAGCCCACCGTGGTGCGCGGTTTTTCGAAATACACCCGCATGACGATTTCCAACTCGCCTGCATGTTGTTTGCGCAACACGGCCAGCCGCTGGGCGTAGTCGAGCGCGGCCTTGGGGTCGTGGATCGAGCACGGGCCGATGATGAGCAACAGCCGGTCGTCCTCGCCGTGGATGATGCGATGCAGGGCGTGGCGGGTATCGGCCACCAGCGCTTCCACCGGGGTGTCGGCGATGGGAAAGAATCGGATGAGATGCTCGGGCGGCGGCAGGGGCACGATGTGCTTGATGCGGGCGTTGTCGGTGCGGGAGGTCTTGTCCTCCTGCGGTTTGTGCAAGGTTTCTGCGGCGGATTTTGACGGCATCGGAATTTCTCCAGCAAGCATTGAGGACAGGGAGGCCGCCGCCGAGGCAACGGCAAGATCACTTGGGGTATGGGCTTCGTACATGGGGTTTGCACCGCGCGGTTTTCGCCACACCAGCCCGAAAAAAAACCGCCGGGCTGGGCCGGCGGTTTTTGAGGATTTGTGAGCTGCGTTTGTGGGTCGCGCTTCAGCCTCTCCCTCCGCCGGTGCGGTGCGAGAAATACCAAAAACCAAAAAACAAGCGGTTTGCGGTCATGGTGAGGTGATAGCGTTCTGCGTCTGAAGGCTTCGATTGAAGCAGAACGGGCACTTGCTGGCAAGCGCGGGCGTTTTCTGACCTCAAAATGGTTCCGCACTTTGTCGCAGCGCAACAGCGCCTGCGGCAGCGAACAAACCCCGCAGCGCAGCACTTATCTCCTCTCTATGATGTTCAACTTTCGCCTGGACGCCACTCCGGGCGTCGAAAATCTCCGCCGTTCAACTCATGCCCGCCCCGTCCAAAACCTCCCGATTTCCCTGGCAGCGCCTGCTTTGGGTGCTGCTCGCACTGGCCATTGCGGCCGCCGTGCTGTGGTGGCGCAGCCGTCCGCCCGTCGTGCCCGGCTACAAAATCGAAACCCGCAATCTGGTGCAAAACGTGGTGGCCACCGGCTATGTGATCACCCCGTCCAGAGTGCAGGTGGCGAGCGAAATCACCGGCACCGTGGTGAAACGGCTGGTCGATCGCGGCGCGCATGTCAAGACCGGGCAGGTGTTGCTGGAACTGCGAGCCGACCAGACCTCGGCCCAGCTCGACCAGGCGCGGGCGGCGCTGCGCCAGCTGGTTGAACAATCACGTCCGCAGGCCGCCGCCGCGCTGGCGCAGGCCAAAGTGCAGGTCGAGCAGGCTGAGCGCGACCTGAAACGCGCTCAGGGGGTGTTCGACGCGGGAGGCGGCTCGGCGCAGCAACTCGAACAGGCGCAGACCGCCCTGCGAAACGCCCGTCAGCAGCGCGACAGCGCCCAGGCGGCCTACAACGCCGTAGCGCCCGGCGGCGCACAACAGCGCGTGCTCGAAGCCGCGCTCAATGCCGCCAGCGCGGTGAATGCGCGCAATGTGGTGCGCGCCGGGGTGTCGGGCGTGGTGCTCGCGCGCAATGTGGAAGTGGGCGATACAGTCACGCCCGGGCAGACGCTTTTCACTCTGGCGATGGACGGGGCGACGGAAATCCTGCTGCCGGTCAACGAACAAAGCATTGGCAATCTGCAGATCGGGCAGCAGGCGCAGTGTGTGGCGGATGCCTACCCCGACCGCAGCTTCGCCGCGCAGGTGAGTTTTCTCGCGCCGCAGGTCGACCGCACCACGGGCACTCTGGAAGTGCGCCTGCGCGTGCCCTCCCCGCCTGCCTGGCTCAAGCAGGACATGACGGTGTCGGCGGACATCGTCACCGCGCAGCGGCGCAATACCCTGGTCGTGCCCAACGACGCGCTGCGCAGCGTGAACGGCGATCAGGCCACGGTGCTGGTGCTGCGGGGCGGCAGGGCGCAGGCGCAGCAGGTCAAGCTGGGGCTGCAAGGGCTGACGCTGACGCAGGTGGTCTCCGGCCTGTCCTCTGGCGAGTCGGTCCTGGCGGGCAATAGTGTGGCGCCGGGAGAGCGCGTGCGGTTGCAGACGCTGCCGCTGCCCAGCGCCGCTGCCAGTTCGGCGGCTTCGGGCAACGATCTGCCCATGCCGGGCCGCTGAGACCGCGAGCCGCTTCGCCCATGCGCCTGTCCTGGAATATCGCCCTGCAGTTTTTGCGCGATGGCCGCGCGCAGTCGCTGCTCATTCTCATCGGCATTGCCGTGGGCTCGGCGGTGATCGTGTTCATCACCGCCCTGGTCACCGGGCTGCAAGGCAATATCGTCAACCGCACCCTGGGCAGTCAGCCGCAGATCGTGGTGAAGGCGCCCGATCTGGTGCCGCTGACCCCGCCGCCCGCGCCCGACACCACCTATTTGTCGCGCATCGACCCGCGACCGCAGCGCCTTCGCGGCATCGACAATGCCGCCGCGGTGCTGCATGCCATACGCACCATGCCCGACGTGAAGGCGGCCACCCCCGTGGTATCGGGCCCGGCATTTGCCCAGCGCGGCAATGCGGTGCGCGCAGTGGCCATTCTTGGTATCGAGCCATCGAGCTATGTGCACATCATTCCCATCAATACCGACATCGTTGCCGGACAGTTCGCCGTGGGCGCGGAAAAAATCCTCATCGGCTCGCGGCTGGCCTCCGATCTCGGTTTGAGCATCGGCGACACGCTGCGCCTGACCGGCCCCTCGGGCCAGGCGCAGGCGTTCCGCGTGGCGGGCATTTTCACCATTGGCGTGCGGGACGTGGACGAGCGCCAGGTTTATCTCGGCCTGCAGCAGGCGCAAACGCTGTTGGGCTTGCCAGGCTCGACCACTGAAATCGACCTGAGCGTGCACGATCTGTTCAGCGCGCAGGCGATTGCCGCACGCATCGCCCGCACCTTCGACGTTAAGGCCGAGAGCTGGATGACGACCAACAGCCAGTTGCTCAACGCGCTGCGCTCACAGTCGCTGTCCACCAACATCATCCGCCTGTCCATCGCCCTGTCGGTGGCGCTGGGCATCGCCAGCGTGCTGGCGGTCAGCGTGGTGCAGCGCACACGCGAAATCGGCATCCTGCGCGCCATGGGCGCCACCCGGCTGCGCATGATGTCGGTGTTCCTCATCCAGGGCGGGGTGCTCGGGCTGATCGGCTCCACCATCGGCGCGCTGCTCGGGGTGAGTCTGGTCTATGTGTTCAACACCTCAGGGCCGCGATTGTTTCCGGTCACCATCAGCCCCTGGCTGGTGCCGCAAGCCATGCTGATCGCCACGCTGGCGGGCATCGTCGCCGCATTCGCGCCCGCGCGGCGGGCGTCGCACCTCGATCCGGTCGAGGCCATTCGCACCGTCTGACCCCTGCGATGAACAGCGCCGTCACCCCATCCCCGCCCCCTGTGCTGCGCCTTGACGGCCTGCGCAAGGCCTATGGCGTGGGCACGCCGCTCGAAGTGGAGGTGTTGCACGGCATCGACCTCACGCTGCAGGGCGGAGAGTTTGCCGCGCTCATCGGCCCGTCCGGTTCGGGCAAGAGCACCCTGCTCAACCTCATCGGCCTGCTCGACACGCCGACCAGCGGCGAAATTCATGTGCAGGGCCGCCCCACCGTGGATTTGAACGATACCGAACGTACTGCCCTGCGCGGCCGCTCACTGGGCTTCGTGTTCCAGTTCCACCACCTCATCAACGCCTTCAGCGTGATCGACAACGTGATGATGCCCGCGCTGCTCGGCGGTGCAAAGCCCGATGCCGCCACGCGCGAGCGCGCCCTCGAACTGCTCGACGCCGTCGGGCTGGCGATGCACGCTCACAAACGCCCGACCGAACTCTCCGGCGGCCAGCAGCAGCGGGTGGCTATCGCCCGGGCGCTGATGATCCGCCCGCCCATCCTGCTGGCCGACGAGCCCACCGGCAACCTCGACTCACGCGCCGCCGACGAGGTGTTCGCGCTGTTCCGCCGCTTCAACCAGTCCTTCGGCTGCGCGGTGCTGCTGGTGACGCACGACCCGCGCATCGCCGCACGCTGCGACCGGGTGCTGGAAATGTTCGATGGCCGATTGGTGGCGGATCGCGCCCAAACGGCTCAGGCATAATCGCAAATAAGAGTTGTTCTTATTTGTAAATTTTGCCGATGAACTGTTTGCGCTTTTTTCCAGTTGCCGGGGTCGTCGCCGCCGCTGCACTCGCTCCCGTTTGGGCGCAGACCACCGACAGTGGTCTGCAGCTTGCGCCCTATACCGCCCCTATCACGCCCCCGAGCCAAACCTGGAACCAGGGTTTGAGCACGTCACTCCACCTCGACGCGGAAACGCTGGGGGTCATCGGCGGCAAGGGCGCGCGCCAGGCTGTCTCGGTGGCCGCCTTTCAAGCTGCACTCACTCTGGACACAGCGCAGGCTGGCTGGTGGCAGGGCGGCCAGTTCGACCTCATGCTCATGGGCCTGCGCAGCCATGGCAATCTGCAAACGGTGACCAACACGGTGCAGTTGCCGAGCAACCTCTGGGCGCCCAATTTTCTTCGTGTCTATCAGCTCAGCTACCGCCAGCAGTTCGGCCCGGGCTTTGTGCAGGGCGGCATCATGGACGTGAACAACACGTTCGACACCACAGGCGTGGCCGGCCATTTGCACAATGCCTCATTCGGCATTGCCCCGACGCTGACCTCCAATGCCAATATCGCCACCTACCCCAATCCCGGCCTGGGGCTGATGGGCGGGCTCGCCTTGGGCAACGGCTGGTCGGCGCAAGCGGGCGTGTGGCAGGGCGACCCTCCGGGCATGACGGGCGCCCTCCATCGTGGCGCGCTGTGGATCGCCGAGGCTGATCGCTCCTGGGGCGAGGCCGAACACACGCAGGGCACGCTGAAACTGGGCGCCTGGCATCTGCAGCAGAGCACTGCTGCCTACGGCCCCGATAGCGACGGCTTGTATGCGGTGAATGAATGGCGCTGGAAAGACGCCGACCGACGCGATTGGGCCGCTTTCCTGCAAGGCGGCTGGAGCCCGGCGGCGTCCAATCCGGTACTGGGCTATATCGGCGCGGGCGTGCGGATTCAGGGGCTGAACGCCACCCGCCCTGCGGACGTACTCACCCTCGGCGTGGCGCAGGCGCGCCTGAATTCGCTACCCAGCGAAACCGTGATCGAGGCGGTGTACTCGTTGCAACTCGCCCGCCATCTCTACCTGCAGCCCGACATCCAGCACATTCAGAACCCCGGTGGCGAATCCGGTCATCAGTGGGTTGCGGGGCTGCGGGTGCACATCGAACATTAGGCGGCACCCTACAATCCGTGGCTTCGCGCGCGACCCTGCGCGCTCATCCATCCCCACACCATGAGCCTGAAATGCGGCATCGTGGGCTTGCCCAACGTGGGCAAGTCCACCCTCTTCAATGCGCTGACCCAAAGCGCCATTCCGGCGGAAAACTATCCCTTCTGCACCATCGAGCCCAACACCGGCATTGTCGAATTGCCCGATCCGCGGCTCGATCAGCTCGCCGCTATCGTCAAGCCGCAGCGCGTTCTGCCTGCGGTGGTCGAGTTCGTCGATATCGCCGGACTCGTGGCTGGCGCGAGCCAGGGCGAGGGGCTGGGCAACCAGTTTCTGGCGCACATCCGCGAAACCGACGCCATCATCAATGTGGTGCGCTGCTTTGAAGACCCGAATGTGATTCACGTCGCCGGCCGGGTGGACCCGATCTCGGACATCGCCGTGATCCAGACCGAACTCTGCCTGGCCGATCTGGGCACGGCCGAGAAAAGTCTGCACCGCATGAACAAACAGGGGCGCTCCGGCGACAAAGATGCCAAGCGCGTTGCCGATCTGCTCGAGCGCATCATCCCCGCGCTCAACGAAGCCCGCCCGGTGCGCGCCCTGGGGCTGAGCGCCGAAGAGCTGGCCCTGATCGCTCCGCTATGCCTCATCACCGCCAAGCCGGCCATGTTCGTCGGCAACGTGATGGAGGATGGCTTCGACAGCAACCCCCACCTGGACCGGCTGCGCGAGTATGCGGCCCAGGAAAACGCCCCAGTCGTGGCCATCTGCGCCAAGCTGGAGAGCGAACTCGCCGGGCTTGACGCCGAAGAAAAACAAGCGTTTCTCGCCGACCTCGGACAGGAAGAACCCGGACTGAACCGCCTCATTCGCTCTGCCTACAAACTTCTTGGGTTGCAGACTTATTTCACCGCCGGGGTGAAGGAAGTGCGGGCCTGGACGGTGCATGTCGGCGCGACCGCGCCGCAGGCCGCCGCAGTGATTCACACCGATTTCGAGCGGGGCTTCATCCGCGCCCAGACCATCGCGTTTGACGACTTCATCCGGTACGGCGGCGAGCAGGGCGCCAAAGACGCGGGCAAGATGCGGGCCGAAGGCAGGGACTACATCGTCAAGGACGGCGACGTGCTGCATTTCCTGTTCAACGTCTGACCCTCTTTTGCCGCCGCGCGGTGACGCGCTGCAAATCCTCATGGCTGCAGCTACAGTATGCAGCCCGGCTTGCCGATGTCTGTCATCGGCAAGCCCAAAACAAACCATCCGTTCACATGAATTCCGGCGTTGTTTACGCCCTGACGGCGTACGTCATCTGGGGCCTGTTTCCGCTTTACTTCAAGGCGCTCGAACAGGTTCCCTCCCTGCAGATCCTCGCGCACCGCATGGCGTGGTCGCTGCTTTTTGTCGCTTTGCTGCTGGCGGTTCTCAAGCGCTGGTCGTGGATGCGGCTGCTGCGTGAACAGCCCGCCCTGCTCGCCCGTTTTGCGCTCAGTGCCGTACTCCTTTCGAGCAATTGGGGCATCTATATCTGGGCGGTGAACAGCAACCATGTGGTGGACGCAAGCCTGGGCTACTACATCAATCCCTTGGTCAACGTGGCGCTCGGATCGGTTCTTCTGCATGAACGTCTGCGCGGTCTGCAGTGGGTCGCTCTGGCCATTGCTGCGGCGGGCGTGACGGTCATGGCGATCGAGGTCGGCCATGTGCCTTGGATCAGTCTCAGCCTGGCGCTCACCTTCGGCAGCTACGCGCTGCTCAGAAAGACCGCGCCGCTGGGCGCGCTCGAAGGCCTCGCCGTGGAGACCGCGGTGCTATTCCCGCTGGCTGTGGCCTATCTGTTCTGGTTGAGCACCCAGGGCATGAACGCGTTCGCCTCCGCCGACCTCTCTACGCGCTGGCTGCTGGTGGCCGCAGGCCCGATCACCACCATCCCCCTGCTGCTGTTCGCTGCGGGCGCTCGCCGCATGTCGATGACCTTGCTGGGAGTTTTGCAGTACATCACCCCCACTCTGCAGCTGGCACTAGGCGTCTGGCTTTATCACGAACCCTTTGCAGCCGCAAAGATGATCGGATTCGGCCTGGTCTGGGTGGGCCTTGCCGTGTTTCTGCTGGACGGTTTACGCGCAGCCTGGGGCCGTCCGGCCACGACGCTGCCGTCATTGGATGACGGCGTCGCGGCGCGCCCCAAGCTCTGAGCGCCCGAGGGCCGGGCGCTGACAGCCGACTTCAGGGATAAAGGCCGCGTTCTTCGCGCGCTTGCAGCACTCGCTCGCAAGCCACCACGAATGCGGCGGTTCTCAGGCTGATTTTCAGTTGGTCAGCGGTATCCCAGATCCGGGCCAAGGCATTGCCCAGAATTTTGTCGAGGCGGGCGTTGATGTCGTCTTCATCCCAGAAGAAGCTCGAAAAATCTTGCACCCATTCGAAGTACGAAACCGTCACGCCACCCGCATTGCAAATCACGTCGGGGACGACAAGAATGCCCCGGCTTGCACAGACATCGTCTGCGCCGGGCAAGGTCGGGCCGTTCGCGCCTTCGAGTATGAGCTTGGCAGTGGTTTTGCGGGCGCGCTCGGCCGTCACCTGCCCTTCGAGGGCTGCGGGAATCAACACATCACAGCGCACACCCCAGAACGCTTCATCGTCGGCTTTTTGTGCGCCCGAGAATCCGGCGACGCCGCCATGACTGCTGACATGCCGCAGCAACGCCGCCACATCCAATCCTTGTTCATGAATGATCGTGCCGGTGTGATCCTGCACCGCCACGATCTTCGCGCCCGCTTGCGCGAACAACTCCGCCGCTGTGGCGCCCACGTTGCCGAAGCCCTGTACAGCGATCCTCAAACTTTTCACGTCAAGGCCCAGGCGCCTGATGGCCTCACTGCCGGTCACGAACACGCCGCGCCCCGTGGCCTTGACCCGGCCGAGAGAACCTCCGAGCTGAATCGGCTTGCCCGTCACCACCCCGGTGGCGGTGGCGCCCACGTTCATGGAATAGGTGTCCATCATCCAGGCCATGATCTGACCGTTGGTGTTGACGTCGGGCGCGGGAATATCCTGCTGCGGCCCGATGATGATGCCGATTTCGCTGGTATAGCGGCGGGTCAGCCGCTCAAGCTCCTTGCGCGACAGCTCTGAAGGGGTCACCCGAATGCCCCCTTTCGCTCCGCCGTAAGGCAGGCCAACGGCGGCGTTCTTGATGGTCATCCACGCCGACAACGCCATCACTTCTTCCAGCGTGACATTGGGGTGATAGCGCACACCGCCTTTGCCCGGTCCGCGCGACAGGTTGTGCTGCACGCGGTAGCCCTCGAAGTGCCGCACCGAGCCATCGTCCATCTCGATTGGCACATCGACGATGAGCGCGCGCTTCGGGCGCTTCAAGGTTTCTCCCCAACGGGCCAAATGCCCCAGATGAGGCAGTACCCGATCGACCTGGGCCAGATAGGTCAGCCAGGGGCTGTCCGGCTCGGGATGGATATACGACAGCGTGCAAACCGGCGGTGCGGTTACCTGTTCTTTGGACTTGGGCGTTTTCATTGCGTCTCCTGTGCTGTGTTGTTGTTCAGCCGAGACCGCCTTGTCCTTGTGAGCCTTGGCGGCATCAGCCGGGGCCGTCAGGGCCCTCAACACACTGTAGTCCGTCGCGCGCGTACCGTACATCCTGTGCGGGTATGCAGAGGCAAGACGTGCAAGCAATTCTGACGGCGTGAGACGATCGGAAAAAAGAACAGTGCAAAAAGCCCGTCGCCCGCCTGCTCCGCATCTGGCGGAACAAACGGGCGACGGGCCCTGATCTATTTATACAGCCACCCTCTGTGCAACAAACGCAAAAGGGGCTGAAAAACGCAAATCAGCAGAAGAGAACTGCGATCAGATCACCTGACCTTTGGTGATCAGACGACTGACCACCCACGCCTTGGTCTTGGAGATCGGACGCGATTCCGCGATCTCGACCACATCGTTCAGGTGGTACTGGCCTGACTCGTCATGCGCGCTGTACTTCTTGGAGCGCGCAATCAACTTGCCATAGATCGGGTGCTGAATACGGCGCTCGACCAAAACGGTGACCGTCTTCTGCCGCTTGTCGCTGACCACACGGCCGACCAGCGTGCGCTGCACTTTCTTTTGTTCAGTCATGGCTTAACCCTTGGCCTTCTTTTCTTGAATCAGGGTACGGACCCGCGCAATGGCGCGCTTGGTGTTACCCAGCTGGCTCGTATTTTGAAGCTGCTGCGTGCCCTTCTGCATACGCAGATTGAAGTGGGCCTTGAGCAGACTGTCGAGTTCGGTCTGCAGCGCCAGAATATCCTTGGCGCGCAGTTCGGTGAGTTGAGCGGAAGTTTTCAAATCGCTCTCCTTAGGCGCCGATCTGGCGCGTGACAAAAATGGTGCGGAACGGCAGCTTGGCGGCAGCCAGCTCGAACGCTTCGCGCGCGATGGCCTCGGGCACACCTTCGATTTCGTACAGCACGCGACCGGGCTGGACTTCCGAAACGTAGTACTCCGGGTTACCCTTGCCGTTACCCATCCGCACCTCGGCGGGCTTGATGGAAATCGGTTTGTCCGGGAACACACGGATCCAGATCCGGCCGCCACGCTTGACGTGACGGGAAATCGCGCGACGAGCCGATTCGATCTGGCGAGCGGTAATGCGGCCGCGGGTGGTCGCCTTCAGGCCGAACTCACCAAAGGCCACCGTGGCGCCGCGTGTGGCCAGGCCCGTGTTGCGGCCTTTTTGCTCTTTGCGGTATTTGCGACGAGCGGGTTGTAGCATGAAATTTCTCCTTGAGCGCTGTCTTTATGCGCCAGTTGCGCCACCGGATGCACCACCCGACTGAGCCGGTTTGCGCACGCGCTTGACAGCAACGGATTTTTCGCCATCGGCAGCCGGGGCGGCACGGCGTGCGCCGGACGGACGGGCTGCGCCGGGACGGCGATTGCGACGATCTTCCTCGGGGGCAGCCGGCTCGGCCTTGGCCGGGACGATAGCGCCCTTGGCCGGCGTATCGCCCTTGTAAACCCACACCTTCACGCCGATGACACCGTAGGTCGTCTTGGCCTCAGAGGTTGCGTAGTCGATATTCGCACGCAGGGTCTGCAGAGGCACGCGGCCTTCACGGTACCACTCACGCCGAGCAATTTCGATGCCATTCAGTCGGCCAGAGGACATGATCTTGATACCCTGAGCGCCCATACGCATGGCATTCTGCATGGCACGTTTCATGGCGCGGCGGAACTGAATGCGCTTTTCGAGCTGCTGGGTGATGGAGTCGGCAATCAGTTGGGCATCGATTTCGGGCTTGCGCACCTCTTCGATATCCACAGCGACCGGCACGCCCAAGCGCTTGGCCAGTTCGACCTTCAGGTTTTCAATGTCTTCGCCTTTTTTGCCGATCACCACACCCGGTCGGGCGCTGTAAATGGTGATGCGGGCGTTCTTGGCCGGGCGCTCGATGAGCACGCGCGACACCGAGGCATTTTTCAAACGCTTCGCCAGGTACTCGCGCACCATGATGTCTTCGCTGAGCATCTTGGCGTACTGGGTGCTGGGCGCATACCAGCGCGAAGCCCAGCCGCGCGTGACGGCCAGACGGAAACCGGTCGGATGAATTTTCTGTCCCATATGACGTCCTCAGTTCCCGACTTGAATGTAGATATGGCAGGTGGGCTTGCTGATGCGATTGCCACGACCTTTGGCGCGCGCACTGAAGCGCTTGAGGGTTGCCCCCTCTTCCACCATGATCTGAGTCACCTTCAGTTCGTCCACATCGGCGCCATCGTTGTGCTCGGCGTTGGCGATGGCCGACTCCAGCACTTTCTTGATGATGCCCGAGGCCTTCTTGGGCGAGAACTCCAGGATGTTCAAAGCGGAGTCCACTTTTTTACCGCGGATCAGGTCCGCCACCAGTCGGCCTTTTTGGGCCGAGAGGCGAACGCCGCGTAGGGTTGCACGAGTTTCCATGTGTCTGCCTTACTTCTTCGCCTTTTTATCGGCGGGATGTCCTTTGAATGTCCGCGTCAGCGCGAATTCGCCAAGCTTGTGGCCCACCATCTGGTCGGACACATAGACCGGAACATGTTGCTTGCCGTTGTGCACGGCAATCGTCACGCCGATGAATTCGGGCAGGATGGTGGAACGACGCGACCAGGTCTTCACCGGGCGCTTGTCTTTGGTGCTGACAGCAGCTTCAACCTTTTTCAGCAGATGCTGGTCGCAGAACGGACCTTTTTTGAGTGAGCGAGCCATGTGCTATCCCTTACTTCTTACGACGCGACACGATCATGCTCTGCGTGCGCTTGTTGTTGCGGGTGCGATAACCCTTGGTCGGCGTACCCCATGGGCTGACCGCCACGCGGCCTTCGCCTGTCTTGCCTTCACCGCCGCCATGCGGGTGGTCGACCGGGTTCATGGCTACGCCACGCACTGTCGGGCGAATACCTTGCCAACGCTTGGCACCCGCCTTGCCATACTGGCGCAGGTTGTGCTCTTCGTTGCTCACCTCACCCAGCGTGGCGCGACACTCGATGTGAATGCGGCGAACCTCGCCAGAACGCATACGCACTTGAGCGTGAATGCCTTCGCGCGCCAGCAGCACCGCAGAAGCGCCGGCGGAACGCGCGATCTGGGCACCCTTGCCAGGCTGCATTTCGATGCAATGAATGGTTGAACCCACCGGAATATTGCGGATAGGCAGCGTGTTGCCCGCACGGATCGGCGCCTCGGAGCCGCTCATCAACGTAGCGCCCACTTCGAGGTTGCGCGGCGCAATGATGTAGCGGCGCTCGCCATCGGCGTAGCACACCAGCGCAATGTGCGCGGTACGGTTCGGGTCGTACTCGATACGTTCGACCTTGGCCGGAATGCCGTCCTTGTCGCGACGGAAATCGACCACACGGTAATGGTGCTTGTGACCACCGCCGCGATGGCGCGTGGTGATATGACCATTGTTGTTGCGGCCAGCCTTCTGGAACTGGGGCTCGAGCAGCGAACGCTCGGGCTCTCCCTTGTACAGATGCGGGTGCGAGACCTTGACGACGGCGCGGCGACCAGCCGAGGTCGGTTTGACTTTGACGACGGGCATTTAAATACCCTCCTGCGCGAAATTCAGCTCTTGTCCCGCCTTCAGGCAGACATAGGCTTTCTTGACATGATTGCGACGGCCCGTGCCACGCGCAGTGCGCTTGACCTTGCCCTTGATGTTGGCGACCTGGACCGACTCGACATCGACCTTGAACAGCAGTTCGACGGCAGCCTTGATCTCAGGCTTGGTCGCATCACGCAGGACGCGAAACACGACTTGATTGCGCTTTTCAGCGACCATAGTCGCCTTTTCCGAAATGACCGGCGCGCTGAGCACCTGCATCAGACGCTGCGGATTGAGAACGGCCTGCGTCATAACAGCATCTCCTGAAGTTGGCTGACTGCACCCTTGGTCATCACGACCTTCTTGTAGAACAGAAGGGACAGCGGATCGGCGTAACGCGGCTCGACCACCAGAACATTCGGCAGATTGCGCGCAGCGAGGAACAGATTTTCGTCCGCGCCGTCAGCAATGATCATCACCGAGTCGAAGCCCATCGCCTTGCACTTCTCGGCAACCAGCTTGGTCTTCGGCGCCTCCACGGTGAAAGTGTCGACCACCACGAGGCGCCCTTCGCGCGCCAGTTGCGAAAACAGCGAACGCATCCCCGCGCGATAGGCCTTTTTGTTGACCTTGTGCGTGAAGTTCTCGTCCGGCGAATTCGGGAAAATCTTCCCGCCCCCACGCCACAGCGGCGACGACGTCATACCCGCACGAGCGCGGCCAGTACCCTTTTGCTTCCAGGGCTTGCGCGTCGAGTGCTTGACCACCGCACGGTCTTTCTGGGCACGGTTGCCCAGGCGCGCATTGGCCTGATAAGCGATCACGATCTGGTGAACCAGATCTTCGTTGAAGTCACGCCCAAACACCTCGGGGCTGACCTCAAACTTCTCAGCAGGGTGGCCCTGCGCATTGATGAAATCGAGCTGCATCACTGACCTCCTGTCGCAGACTTGACCGCGGGACGCAGAAACACAAAGCCCGAACGCGAGCCCGGCACCGCACCCTTGACGAGGATGAGCTGGCGCGCTTCGTCGATGCGAACCACTTCCAGGTTCTGCACCGTCACAGTTTCATTGCCCATCTGCCCCGCCATGCGCTTGCCAGGAAACACACGCCCGGGGTCCTGCGCCATACCGATGGAACCCGGCGCACGCGTGGTGACCGAGTTACCGTGAGAGGCGCGGTTGGACGAAAAATTGTGGCGCTTTATCGAGCCAGCGAAGCCCTTGCCGATCGACACGCCCTGCGCATCGACCATCTGCCCCACCTGAAACAGCGAAGCGGGAACCGTCGCACCCAGCGCGTAATCAGCCGCTTTTTCAGCGGGCAGATCAAACTCCTTGAGGATTTCTGCCGGCTCGACCCCCGCTTTCGCCAAGTGACCCGCCTGGCCCTTGGTGAGGCGTGACGGCTTGCGAGAGCCGTAAGCTACTTGGACGGCGCTATAGCCATCCACATCTTGCGTGCGCACCTGCGACACCCGGTTGCCAGACGCATCCAGCACGGTGACGGCGATGGATGCCCCATCGTCGGTGAACACACGCGTCATTCCGACCTTGCGCGTGACAAGGCCCATTGAATGTGAGCTCATTGTTTTCTCCTACCCGGCTACGATTGGCCAGGCCCGTAAGTTATTCAAACGATTCAAGCCTCGCGGCTTGAGTCAATTACTGCCAAACTTTACTGCCAGCTTTCTTTCGGGCCTCGCCAGAAAGAAAGCCTTCAATCATACATCAACCGCCCTGCGATCTGCAAGGCAGTGTGCTCACTGCAGTTTGATTTCCACATCGACGCCCGCAGGCAGGTCGAGCTTCATCAAAGCATCTACCGTCTTGTCCGTCGGATCAACGATGTCCATCAGACGCAAATGGGTGCGGATTTCCAACTGATCGCGTGAAGTCTTGTTGACGTGGGGCGAGCGCAGGATGTCAAACCGCTGCAGGCGGGTCGGCAACGGCACGGGGCCTTTAACAATGGCGCCGGTACGCTTGGCGGTATCGACGATCTCCATCGCGGACTGATCGATCAGCTTGTAATCAAACGCCTTCAGGCGAATACGGATTTTCTGATTTTGCATGATGTTCTCTTCAAAGAGCGAAGGCCGACGCCCAAAGTGAACGGCGTCGGCCGATTCCGTTGAACGATTTACTCGATGATCTTGGCCACAACCCCGGCGCCGACGGTACGACCGCCTTCCCGGATGGCGAAGCGCAGACCTTCTTCCATCGCAATCGGGGCGATGAGCTTGACGGTGATGCTGACGTTGTCGCCGGGCATGACCATTTCCTTGTCCTTGGGCAGTTCCACCGCACCGGTGACGTCGGTGGTGCGGAAGTAGAACTGGG